>Ga0209489_100753_pt1 | contig 63873 bp, 29 predicted proteins | sample SiratrowhiteBW_FD_187527 | JGI IMG/M metagenome (GOLD analysis project Ga0209489, IMG submission 187527) | Root nodule microbial communities of legume samples collected from California, USA - Siratro white BW (SPAdes) (version 2) | ecosystem: Host-associated > Plants > Roots > Nodule | place... | reverse complement strand
AAATATGTTATTATGTTAAAACTTGCAAATATTTATTTAAATAGTTTGTTACAGGGATAGTGTATTATAAATTGTGGTGTGGGATATAACATCTATAATATATTTTATTTTTCAAATATATATATAGACATAATTCTCCAAAAATTTATGTAATTTAAGGTATCTTAATTGTGTTTTATTTCAATTGAATATTAAAATAGAAAACACTATTAATTTTTAATCAAGTTTAGAATTTGTTATAATTAAAATAAAAATCCAATAACATTAATTTTACTTGAGTGGTTAATTAATATATATTTCATTTGACATGTAATTATTAAAAAAAATACGAATAATTTTTATGAAACAATTTTAACTGACTTTATTTGTATCATGATTATACATAGAATCTAAATCACAAAATATATCAAATCTTGACTTAATTATCCTTTTTATTATCTTAAAATATATTTTATATTGTTTATTTTATATAGTGGTTAATTTATGTTTCAATTTATTTGTTTTTGTTATCTAAATTAAAATTTAATATTTTTTTTAAATTGTTAATTATAAATAGTTAAAAGTAATCTTACTATAAATTTAAATTATTCATTATAAATTCAAATTAATTTATGCATTTAATGATACATATTTATTTATTATACACATTAGTTACATACAACTAACCATTTATAGCATGTAATATGCATATACTAATAAAATGTTTTGATATAAGAGTAAATTTTGAATGAATTTGTGCAAAAACATAATATTAACTAAATGTAGAAATTAATACAAATATTTGTTTATTTTTTAATGTAAAATATTTTAATGTTTGATTTTATTTTATACGAAACTCTATTCAAGAGAATCCATTCAATATGTGGTTATAATTACAATATATAACATGATAATTAAGTATTTTGAAATAAAGAAGTTGTTATTTATTTTAAATTTATATTATAACTTAATTTTTTTTTAATTTTAATAATATATTTTAAATTATGATAAGATAAAAAAGATATATAAAGAAGATAGGTTACTAAATAAAAACCGCTCTCAACATTTATGAAACTATTTATAGATAAAGACTCACTCTTTCTAGTTAATCTGAAGAACAGAGGAAGCATTTGACCATTAGCATCCACTGTCATCATCAAGCTCTCCCTGGTGCTGTTACTGCATTCCACTCTTTCTCTCTCCTATTTCAAATTTCATGCATTATTGTTTTTAAGTCTTTATTGCTATTTCACATTCAAAACTTCTCTTCCATTATTATTGTCTTTACTCAGAAGCCTTATTTTTTTGTTGTTATCAGTGTGATAGAGAATTCTATGTTCCTTTTGTGGAATGGCATTTGCTTTATGTATTCCTCTTAGATTTTATTGTTGGGTTGCTCCACCTGTTTTTTTTTTACCTAAAAAAAAAAGGAACAGAGGGATTGTGTGTAGTTAATCAATCAGATAAGGAAAAAAATGAATTCTTTGTTCCTCTAGAAAATTGACTTAGTTAAAAAGATTCAATTTTTTTTATAGGATTGGTTTTGGGTTTCGTGAAATTTAAGAGATGGTTAATCAGTGAAACTTGTTCTTGATTCTGTGAGCATAGTCTCTTCAATTATACTAGTTGGAGGAGGCATTTTCTTTTTATCATTGAATTGATCCAATGTTTTGGCTCTACATTGTGAATTGATTAAATTGATTCAGCTGACATGAGTTTGAATCTTTGTACTGTTTGGCTTTATATTCAAATTAAGTTTTGTATCCACTAGGTAAGAATGTCTATGAAATCAAAATCTTGGGAACATTTTGTGTTAGATGTATGTTATTTTATTTTATTTTTTAAATTAAGTCACCCATTTTTTTTTTTATTGTTTTGCTGAAATCACTGTTTATGCCTCTGGAAGTATGAGGTAATTGATATTTATTCTTGGGTGAAACAATTTGCAGGTCCTGTTGAATCATGGCTGAAGATGGTGCTGATCCTTTTCCGGAGTTGCGAAGTGTGTACAGAGGGTCTGGTTTCAAGAACAATCTGTCGAACTCAAAATGGCTAGAAAGCATTAGTAATGGCAGTGCTTCAAGGCCCTGTCAAAACTCTGCTCCAAATGCTTGGAGAAATCCAAATGTTATTGAGAAGCTTAAGTTGGTAAAGAGGGTTAATGGTGAAAAGGGAGTGACTAACAACAATCACCAACAGGACAAAAGCAATTCTGCTTCTCCTGAAGACAACTCACTTGGTACTTTTTGTCTAGAAGGTGAAGCTCTGGAAGGTGAAGTTCTAGAAGGTGAAGTTCTGGAAGGTGAAGTTCTGGAAGGTGAAGTTCTGGAAGGTGAAGCTCTAGAAGGTGAAGTTCTGCATGACAACAATTCTTCTCAGCCATTAACAGCCAGAGGTGATTTTTCCTGGCATTCAATTTTTTTATGTATAATATGTCAGCCTAATCTGTGGTGAACTTGAACATGATAACATTCATTTTATTTCAGCAATAGTTTTCATTCTTTTAATTCTGTCTATTGTTTGCATTGAATGTTGCTGATAGATCTATATTTTTTAGGTAACCCAGATTTAAATTTTGAAATGAGATCATACCAAGAGATGGGACAGCAACAGAAGGAGGAGGTAAGTTATAATACTGAAATTATAATAATGATATTTTTTGATTAAATATTATTATTATTATTATTATTATTGTGTCTAGTAATATTTATATTTTTTTTGTATAAATAAGAATCTGTATGCAAAATATGATTATAAGTTGAAATGTATGCTAACTGTGTTTATGAAAAGTATTATTAATCATTATGAATATACAAAGTTGTATGCTAAAAATCCTTATAAATATGCAAATCAATATGATGTGAAAAATCCTAATGCTGACACTTTTGATATGAAGATGTGAATAAGGGGACTTATATTTTGATACTGTTTTGTAGATGGACTCAGGTTTTCACCAAATCCAAGTCATTCATATGCAATTAGAGTCCGAAAGAGAAAAAATAATAAAAATTCATGAAGAGAAAAAGTTGGCTCTGTGGCAAAAGTGGCAGAAGATGGTTATTGAATTTGAGAAGATGGTCCTTCAACTTGACCAGGAATTAGAGAATGAACTGAAGCAGCACATGGATAAGTACCCTTCCATGAATGGCTGCTAAATAGTCATATACACCTATTTCTCTAGATTTTTTTTTTCTATTGCTTTTATTTCTAAAGTTGACATTTGACAAACATTTTTTGTTCTTATTATATTTCAAGTTTCCAGTATAATTTTATGTTAAAGATATTTTGTATATATAGTTTTAAATGAAATTAGCCCGGCATACCAAATATGAAATATGAAGTACAAAATATTAAGGTAAGATGCAATTATGTTTGATATCTAAGCATTTCAGTCCGTTTCCATATTACCATCCACCCAGTCTTCACATATTTTTAAATATATATTTTTATAATTTTAATTTGTTTATATATTTTAAATATTAATTTTATTTATAACAATACATTACTTTCATGCAATTATTATTACTAATTCTATTTTTTCTTAAAAAATACAGAGACGTAGTTACTTTCTTACATATGTTTCTAATTTAACTTTTATATTTTAATTCTCAATAGAACGTTTTAGTTTTATATTACTTATCAATTATAAAAAAATTATATTAACATTTACACATGTTTCTTAATTTTTTTAATTATTGATTGTAATTTTTAATTTTTTTTATTCTTATCATTCTAGAATAATTAATATTTTAATATATTATTATATATCCATTAAATGTACAAAAACAAAAAAACAAAAAATTCATTCAATATGAATTTATATTTGTAAATGTAACATAGTAGCTAACGTGATATTATATTTTTATCTATTTATGTAATATATTCAATGCTAGCTAACGTGATATTATATTTTAATCTATTTATGTAATATATTCAGTGCTAGCTAACGTGATATTATATTTTTATCTATTTATGTAATATATTTAATGATATATTATGTTATATAATAACCTTGTTATTTTTTTCTCTCTACAACATACTTACTTTGATATATGTTTTATTTGTATTTCATTCAGAAGAAAATAAAAACAATATAAACAATTATCCATTACATCCAAAAGATATAATTTTTTGATATTTAAAGGATGAGATTTTTAATAATTATTAAATGATATAATAATTTCTATAAACTTTTAACAGTGTGATTAAGTGTTCAGTGACCGGTATTATATAAGGTGTTAACTTTAATTAAGGTATAAATTCATTCCACTCGTAATTGAATTCATTATGGTGTGAGAAATCAATCCTATGAATAAATATAACTAAAATCAAACTAACTTCACTAAAAACGCATTAACTCAGTTAAAGACAATAGGTTAATATTATGAAAATGTAATTTTTTTTAAATACGTTAATTCACCCCAATAAAGCATATAATTCCGCCATTATAAATGTAAAAAAATATATTTTACAGTATTGAACTTATATCAATTATATAATAACAAAAATATTAGAATAAAACATATTAAATTTCTAAATAACGAATGTTTGTAATTAGGTTGTTCCATGAATATTCCTAATTAATACATCTATATATACATATTATTTTTTTTAAATCTTTTAATATTTAAAAAACTATATCTGGATAAGTTATAACACTGAAATTATAATAATGATATACTTTTTCTGATTAAAAAATAATAATAATAATAATAATAAAAATTCATGAAGAGAAATAGCTCATGGACAAGTACACTATAAACGAGTAAAAAGAGAAAAAAAATGGCTGTTTAAGTAACATTATTAGATTATTATTAGATTATTAGGAAGAACAAAACATTAAACTGGATAAAGCCAATATACATCTATCTCTAGATTCTTTTTCTATTTTGGGTCTTATTTTCTATTGGATCTGGGTCGCACCTAACTCGGCCTTTTTTTGTTTTTTTAATCTTTCAAAATTGAAAAAAACTATAATTTTTTGCGATAATTAAGTTTAAATTTAAATAATTTTTTAGTTTTTAAAATTTGTTACTAATGAATTAAAATAATTTTTTTTTGCAAAAAGTTACCTGTGTTTTATTGAAACTAGGAAGTTCTGACATTATACAGTCAAATTAACTTTTTAACTATAAAAGCTGTTATAAATTACTCATTGAAACTATGAATATTGATATTAAATGGTTAAAATAAAATATATTAATTTTAATTAGTTAAAGTATTTTAAATATTTATTAATTTTTAAACGTTTAAAAAAATTATATTTTTGGGGTTAAATAAGAAATTTCGAACTTGTTAATTTTAATAATTTAAATTATTATAAATAAATTTTCTTAAAATTTAATACTATTTTTTATGCGGTCAATAGTTGAAATTATATGTACTGGTTTTACTTATTTAAAAATTATGACGAGTAAGTTTTAGGAATTTTAAACTTTAACAATATTATAAATCCTTTTTCTTTAAAACTGATCAGGAATAGTTAGAGTTAAATTAATAATTGAAAATTATTTTTACATTTTAAAAAAAAAATTATTCATACATGAAATAATTAAGGTGTATTTAAATTTAATAGATGCTAATCCATACAAATGAAAAAGAAGTAGTGTTTTTATTAAAAAATAATTAATATTTAAATCGCATAGCCCTACGTACTACTCTAAAAAAAATTATCAAAATTAATAATATTTTTGAGATACTTAATCGGATCTAACTTTACCGTTTTAGAACAATCTAATTATTTTGAAAACAATATACATTGTTTTTTTTTTTTTTTTCCTAAAGAACATATAAACATGGTAATGTATATGAAAAAATGGATAAAAGGAACCTAGGAGTAACTACCAGTTGGGGAACAGAGGAAAATGGAGAGGAGGCCCAAAGCAGTGTTCATGGCCTTCGGTACTAAAGGCGATGTCTACCCTCTTGCTGTCAGTTTTTCTTCTTCTTTCTAAATTCCTTTTCTCTTTTGTTTCACAATTTTTTTTTTTTTTTTCTGTTGCTCTGTGTACACAACATAGGGGTAATGCTTACAATTACGAGCTGAGGTGTTGAGATTTTGGTACTGTTTAGTTTAAGCTCTTTTCCCCCTCTAACTTTGTGTGTATTATTGTATTGGATTTCTCACTGAATTGTTTATGAAATGAATTTCTGACTACTGAAACAATTCTCTTACCAGCTTGAATATGCATTTATGTGGTTTTGACACTACTTATTGCCCATACTTTATTTCATGGTTAGATTGTCTTGAAAATATTGGATTGCATTGTTGTTGATTGCAGGCCATTGCTGCAGCTTTTGCGTGTGAACAGAACCAATATGATGTGATGTTAATAACTCATTCAGCACACCAGGTTTGCATTTTAAACATTTACCTAAAGTCTAAAAGAACATTATGTTAGTTTTTGAATCACTCTGGGCAACTTTCGTTGACTTTAGTATCCTTTTTCTGAATAAAAGAGTGATAGATTATTGTGGTTGTGATTTTTCTCATTCACCAATCGCCGTAATCCTCTTACTTTGGTAGTTGTGATGGTTTGCTTAACTATTTCTACCTCATTTTATTTGCTTTTCTTATTGTTAATTTCTGACACTCGAACAAAATGTTTCCTTTCAGATCTTAAGTACTCACTTGGCTCAGAAACATGTTCAATTTTGCCCAGTTTCATCGCCTCCAGTTCTTTGTGCTGATCAGACTGACACTGAAGGTTTGAGCAATCAATTTGGTTCTAACTATAAAATATGAACTGCTATTATAAGGGGAGAAGATAAATTTCTAAAGGGGAGAAGATAAATTTCTAAAGGGTCTTCTATTTTATCAGGGAATGTAGAGTCATCTTTTTTCTTGCACAAAAGGGAAGTTACAAGAGATCATAGGCAAGAATGCTATTCATTAATTGAAAGGATATTTGGAGATGGCCCAAGCTTGGACGGTGATCTTATTATGATAAATTTTTTTGCTTTGGTATTCTAATTCTAAGTTGAAAACTGTATCATGAGAAACCCTTTTGAATTTGAATAAGTTTCTCTCATAATTGGGGGAGAGGGAATTAATTGAGTTAGACTTGTTAATGTCAATTGATTTATGAAAAATGTTCTTATTGTTCATTACTGCATGGGGAATGTGGAATAATTTGTATAAAAATATTAGTGTCCAAGGAGATAATGAGACATTTAATACCACTGGAATAGAAAGTAGAATCAATTGTCATTGTCTAATTGCGATTTGCTAATGAAGGAGATTTTTGTGATGGTTCAGGAAGGATGGAGCCTCGCAGAAAGCTTTTGCGTCCGTTGCATTGTGGCTGCTCCTTATGTTGTTCCATACAGGTACTTAACAAGTTCATCCCCATCATATACGATATCAAACATTCTGGAATCTGGATGCAGATATGATTGTTTTTTTGGTGAACAATTACAGTTTTGTAAGAGCATCAATGATCATGAACTTCTGACATTTAGAACTCAGATGATTGAAGTTCCATAATAACGTAACATGTAAATTTTGAAAATTAGAAAATATAACCTGATAGTATGATCAACTGACAAAGTTATCTTGAATTATTTATTAATTTTGCCCTTAAACTTTTATACTTTTTTTTAGAATTCTAGAATAGGCACAAAATTTTAAATTTTAGAGTATAGGCACGGAATATACAACTCGATTTTGTAGGTTAAGAAAACTTAATCACAATGTTCAAATAAAAACGCTTGCATGTTGCAAGTTGCTTGCGTTGCATCATTGGAGTATAAGTTGTTCAATAATGTCTATTTTTTCACGTAAGAAATACAACACTTTTTTCATAAAAAAGTTATTCTCTCAAGATATTTGAATATAAAATGTTGTATCTAGTTGATGATTGCCTATATAGTTTAGGAAGCTACAACTGATGTTGATCATTCAATCATTGATTTATTGTGCAGTGTACCTTCAACATTTGAAAGACAGTTCCAAATAGAACTTCCTCTTTTGTATAGATACCTCATTGATGCTCCTCCTGGTAAGGTATTTCCTTATTTTTTATAATCTAATTAGGTCAAGACTGGTATAAACCCAAGCCCACTACTAACAACTGTATATCTTATATGAAGAACTAGGACTTATATATTGATTTGTCATTTTTTAATCATCTTGATTTCCAATAGGTCTGTTGGAAGGACGTGATTCATTGGATGTGGCCTCTTTTCACAGAAAATTGGGGATCATGGAGAAATGATGTCTTGCATCTTAGTCCATGTCCTTTTACTGTTAGTGTTTCGTATACTTTTTTTTTTCTGCCTTAAAGATATTATTTCTATGCCTTCTAGTCTGTGTGTCAAAAAATGTTTATGCTGCCTGAGTAAGGTTGTTAGAGATATGTGCCCTTGCTGAGAAGTGTGGGACGCCCTCATTCTTTAGATTCACTGAGGCACCCTTTTTTTATGATTTCAGGATCCTGTAACAGGGATACCTACTTGGCATGATAGACCACAATCTCCTCTTGTGATGTAAGTAATGGGCTCAAAATGCAAAAGTTTCTTTCAATATATATTTTTGGTGTGACTCTCTTACATAACTCACTGGATTAAACTTCATATTGTTGTTCTTTTGGCATTGTTGCTTGAATATTCACTATGTTGTTTGTATCCTAAGCTGGATACAAGTTGCATGGGATTTGAAATGATATATTTTAAGCACTACCAGTTACTGAGGCTTTAAGGATTTTTTTTTTGTATAAAAAATACTTGTATTTCTCTTTGTACGTGATTTGTAACAGCTGGATAAATCCCACAAAAGGGCAAGCGATTATAAATTTACATGAACTTTTTAATTCTTATGCAATATTACTTTTGATTTTCATATCTGATTCTGTGTATTGTTCAACAGGTATGGTTTTAGTAAAGAAATAGTTGAATGTCCTGGTATGTTTGTTCTTCTCTTTAATATAATTTTTTCATATCTATCTCCGTGATGTTAGCTGTTTAGAGTTTAAGTTGCTTGCTTTTTGTTTTAATCCATTTATCATTTATTCCTTTTTCTTTTTTCTATCCATTTGGAGGTCCCATCCTCCTGATATTAAACTGTCAAATTTGGATAATGTCACATGACAGTTGTGGTAACGCACTAAGAGGTGAAGAGTAGTGCTCCAATTAAATGCTTCTCAAATTATGTTGTCACATTCAAATGTGCTTTCTGGCATCTCTTATGTAGGAATGAAAATAGAGGAGGTATTAAGACATTGGACTTGTATTGTATCTATTTTGTAAATTTTTGTTCCAATCAAGCACTTGGTAAAACATCAAGTAGAAATTTGTTCAGAAATCAAAGCCTTCAGAAATCAAACCTGTGCGTGAATTGTGACTTTTTGGTTGAATAAAAAATGTGATTAATTAGTTATGATAAATTTTCTTTGCTTTTGGTTTTTTAGTAAGAAAGCTTTATGAAGTCATGGTTAGTGGGGTGTATTTCACTATTTATGAAGTATGCATGATTTCTTAGACATTATGTTTTACTTTTGGATGCTTTTAGCAAAATTTGATTTTCCTTGGAGTATATGATTTCTCTACTACACCTGTCTTTGGTTTAATCACCTGATTAAATTTAGTCCATTGACAGCATATTGGCCTTCAAAAGTGCGGGTTTGTGGTTTCTGGTTCCTCCCTATCGAATGGCAGTTTACGTGTGAGAAATGTAGAGATATTTCAGTACATGATTCATCAGGGCATCGATATGCTAAAGATGACTTGTGTCCCAGTCATTTAGAGCTGCAAAACTTTATAAAGACTACACCAATTTTTATTGGACTCAGTTCTATTGGAAGGTACCATTTGCTTCAAGTTTGTCTTCAATCTTGTAACGTAGTAGAGCTGTTGATTTAGGGTGCATTTGTTTTAGCTAAATCCCACATTCCAATTCATGTTAAACCCAAGCCTCCTCTCACATTGTATTGGTGTTCAGCGTGAAGGAACGGTGATTCAAATTCACCTTAGTTTTATATGTATATTTTTGACTAATTTTTTGCATTTACTTGCAGCATGGGTTTCTTGAAAGACCCTTATGCATTTATATGCGTTCTTCAGACAGTCATGAGCACCACAAATTACAGATTTATTCTATTTACAGCTGGATATGAACCCTTAGAATCAGTTGTTCGTACCATTGCCTCTGAAGCCTCATTTGAGCCAAAAAATTGGAGTGACGATTGTGTTCTTCTTTGTAACGGGAAACTCTTGTGTTTTTCTGGGTGAGTTTTCCTTGGCTATTTTACTACAAAAAACATTTGGAGTGGACTCCCCTTTTAATAGAATAACTTGGATTTGACATCCAACTTTTTAGATTTAATTAAATTTGGATTTCTGATACAGTGTAGTGTCACTTAAAATTGAAATTATGTTTTCTTCCCATCTTATCTCCTCTGATAATAAAAGAAGTTAATGTTCCCTCTCCAAATTTTTCTAAATGAAAGAAAAATGCTAGAAGAGTGACATGCTTTTTACATAATGTGAATAGTTCCCTACCATACGGTTGGCTTTTCCCAAAATGTGCTGCTGTAATTCACCACGGAGGCAGGTAGGATAATTTGTATTCTGATCCCAAACTGTTTTGGTATTATCACTAAATTGAAGCATTCAAGAGGCATGCTTACCAATGTATATTTTTTGCATGGAATGTCTATCTGTAATTAGTGGAACTACTGCTGCTGCATTACAGGCAGGCACACCACAGGTTGGCACTTTCTTCCTTGCTAGATTAAACTATAACAAGATTATGACAACATTATAAAAACCATTGTTAAGACCATGCTAGATTAAACTAACTTCTTCCCAACTCAGGAAAACTCTCTTGAAGCTGATGTATAATGGTCATTTATTGTAAGGTGTAGTTGATATGGTGGAACAAACTTGCAGGTAGTATGCCCTTTCATACTAGATCAGTTTTATTGGGCGGAGAGAATGCATTGGCTTGGCGTTTCACCTGAACCACTCAGCAGAAATAATTTGCTTCCTGATAAAAATGATGACACAAGTATCCAAGAAGCTGCACGTCTACTATCGCTGGCAATCCATCATGCATTATCATCAACAGTCAAAGCACGGGCTGCGGAAGTTGCTGAACGAATATTGCTAGAGGTACCATGTATTCTTAAAGTAGCCAATTTTATATTTAGTTTTTGTCTGGAACACTAATTAGAACTAGATTTCCATATGAACAATGACTGCTTCGGTATAGAATTTGATTAAAAGATATTGCCACTATAAAAGTTTTTTATATTGTCATTGAGACATAAGTTTGTTTTAGATAAGCTTAATGGTTCTAAAACTATACATTTTTTGTCATGCATGTATACATCACATGATCATTCTACTTCCAGGACGGCATATCAGTGGCAATTAAGTACCTGAAGGAAGAGCTGGGTTTGAATTGAGATATGCGATTGAAATGTTCCAAGATTCATGGTATTTTGTCACCAATTTATCTTAGGATTTGACAGCATTGACTATGTTGGACTTTATGATGGGAAACATACTTCTATGTTTACGTAGATAATAGTTTATTAAATGCACAAGTATGTTATTTACCCAAATGCATCATTTACTTTTTGTTTAATTAGTAAATCAGAAGGGTTAACAGAAATGTTTTGCAAGACGATTTCAAATTGGATAAAGTTTAGACGCATTCTTCGTGCTCCTCCATATTTTCTAAAACTCCGAAAACATTCTTTTCAGTTTGAACAGTCCATAATATAATTTCTGTATTATCATACAATCAGGAATATAATTTGTATTCTGAATTATACAATTTATAATATTTTTTTTTTAAATTTTAGATTGTATAATGAAATATAATTTTTTTAATTTCAGAATGTAATATTTAAAATATAATTCATTGTATAATTTAGAATATAATATTTTAATCCTGCACTGTACAATGCAAAATAAAAAAATGTTAAGAGGTGTAAGATTTATTTAATTTATTTTTTTCATCGGTATAATGATCATTGCTGAGTCTATTATGGAGAGGTGCAGAAAGAAGGCGTCCGAAGTTTATACTTTACGTGTTTTGGGGTGTTGTCTGATGAAAATGAAACTCCAAGTCAATAATCCACGGAATAAAATTCCACAGGCTAATGAGATATAATTTCAATTTTTAATTTTTATTCAAGAACATTAAGAAGTTAGTAAAATTTTGTGTTTGAGTTTTATCTTTTTAAATTATTCTTTCTGTACTACAAAATTTTGGAAGGAGAAAATAGCGTTGGCATTCAATATAGAGGAGAAATTTCTGAATTAAACAATGGGAGTGGAACACCATTAGCATTTTGTTGGAGAGTTTATCAAATGATACTTTACTTAAAAAATGCGCTTATAAAAGATTTATTGACATTTGAGTCCATAACTTATTATATAAAAAGATTATGTGAATTTAAGATGATTTATTGTTTATTTAATGCTGCGTAGTCTGTAAATAAATCTATAAATAGTGATCCACAAGAGAGTAATTGGCAATTACAAATGTATAAACAAATGCTGAGTTCTCATAATACACTTGTTTTTTTAGATAAATGGACTTGTTAAAGATTTAAAAACAATTCTTTAAATAAAAAATTATTTTTAAATATACGAGAGTAATGAAGAAATAAAAAAAAAAGTAATATTATAAATGAAAAGTAGCGTATTTTTAAATATCACAATTATTAAATGTTTATTTTTTAAATATCCGAGAGTAATGAAGAAATAAAAAAGGAAGTAATATTATACATGAAAGTAGCGTATCTTTAAATATCACAATTATTAAATGTTTACATTTCATCAATTAATTTTTTAATTTATTAATAGTATTTATAATTTGTTAATTATTTACTTCTGGGTTGACTTATCTCTTTAGCAATTCAAAATTAATTATATCCCAAGCAAATAAAGATACTATTTAAAATTTAAAATTTATTTCAAACGTTTATAAAATAATCAGTTTAAGTTAAAATTATATAAAATATTTTTTTTTTAAATATCCGAGAGTAATGAAGAAATAAAAAAGGAAGTAATATTATACATGAAAGTAGCGTATTTTTAAATATCACAATTATTAAATGTTTACATTTCATTAATTAATTATTTAATTCATTAACAGTATTTATAATTTGTTAATTATTTACTTCTGGGTTGACTTATCTCTTTAGCAACTCAAAATTAATTATATCCTATGCAAATGAAGATACTATTTGACTTTAATTTGAATATCATAATTTAAAATTCATTTCAAACATTTATAAAATAAACATTTTAAGTAATAATTATATAAAAGGGCAATATTTATAATTTAAAGAGAACAGATCTTATCATAAATAGATTATTATTAAAAGATTATACAAAAAATTAATTATAAAAATAATTATCAGTCAACACACTTTCAAATTATACTTTTGACTTTTATCTGCTATTCACAGTAAAAAATAAGTATAAAAACCAGGGTTGAAATAACATAACAAGACAGTGAAATCCTGTGCTACAAAACCTTTTCCATAGCTTTTGGAATATATTTGAAGTGGTGAGGAAAAAATGGGTGAGGGAAGAAGCATGAGTGCAATAGTTGTATCGTTGTGTGTGTTGGTGCTTTACTCTGAGATGGCTCATGCAAGCACGTATGTGGTAGGTGGCAAAGAAGGTTGGAATGGTAACGTGGCTGCTTGGAGTGGAAAGGTTTTCAAGGCTGGTGATACATTATGTAAGTATATATGAAGATAAGTTTTTGCAGAAAATAAGATATTTACTGCATAATTTGAGGCATTATAGAGTTGTTGTGTTTGCATGCAGTGTTCTACTACGATGCGAAGGAACACAACGTGGTGGTGGTGGACCAGGGGGGATACAACTCATGCACTGCTTCAGCAGGATCAAAAACGTATAACTCAGGACGTGATAACATCCAGCTTCCAAAAGGGCCAAGTTACTTCATTTCCTCTTTTCCTGGTCAATGTCAGGCTGGGTTGAAAATAGCAGTTTCTGCTGTGTGATATCAGATTATTTCATTCAGATATCAGATATCAGACTATCAGACTATTTCATTCAGATATCAGATATCAGATTATTTCATTCAGATATCAGATTTCAGTTTATTTCACTCAGATATCAGATATCAGACATAAATGAGAAAGATCTACTTACTCTATTTTCTACTACTTTCAACTCTTACTTCTAAGTATCCTCCTCATTTTGGTTTCGACTATCATAATCAAAATATTAAAACAAAATATATCTAGATTTATATTTTATAAAGGGTATGAATGAAAATAACTTAGTTGGTACGTAAAAGTAAATATTATGTAATTAAAAGTATAAAATTAAATTTTTGAAATATTTTTAAATATAAGGACTAATTAATTATTTTAGGAATGGCTAAATAATTTGATCATCCGAATATTGGTCATTATAGACTCTAATATATTCATTTTCTGTGTTGTATTGCTTTATAATAACATAAAAAATACTTCCTTTTACTTCACATGTAAATTTTAACGTGAAAAGTGTTGATTTCTTTCCGTCATGTGTATAATGTAATTTGATCATATAAAAATAATATAAAATGTCATGTTTATGATTTAATTTGATCATATAAAGATAATATAGAATGTCTCTTTTATCCTGGTGACAATATTTTTCTTTTTTTTCATTCAATCGATCTGAATTTGTTTTACCTATTCTTCACTATAGTAAAATTGTTACATTAGCTATTTTAAACGTTATACCTCAAATCCCCTTAGTTACACCAAGTAATTGATGCACATCGGTTATTAGTAACACCAGGGTAAAACGTGATTTTTTTTATAAGTTCATTTGTTTTAGGCTTTTAAATTATTGACCTCTAAATAATTTGGTTCCACCAAATCTATGAGTATATGTGACATCAATACAAGCTTCTGAAAATTGTGTAATATATTTATTTGCATTTTTTTGTGAAAATTTATATAAGTATTATTAATTATTTATATATTGATTCTATTTTTAATTACTTTATCGATTTTGTTTGATAAATTTGATAATAGTGTATTAATATATAATACATGAATATATCTATATATATATACGTTTTTTTATATTTCTTTTGTGTATGTATATATCTGACAGGGTATGTTTTATTTTTCTACCGTGACACTGAAGTTGTTATAACTATTTTTCGTTTTCGTCATTTATTATATCTAAATATTCTTTTAAACTTTATGCTATTTATTTATTTTAAATTTAACTTGGTAGTAACAGATAACATTATAATTAGCATAATTAAAGTATAATTGGTTGATACAAAAAATTTCTTATAAATATGTTAACATGGGCTTAAAGTCTAGATTGATTCAAATATGATATTGCAGGTGAACTTTCAGGACTGTATATAGTTAGTAGGGACGAAAGTTGTTGCTTGACTCAAATAAGAAAATCACTAATGACAGACAAACACTAATGTCTAGAGCATCAACTGAAGGGATTCAGTCTATTATGGTGATGTTATTTGAATTACTTAATGTGACTTAGGCTTGATTCTTAGAGAGGACTGAAGCACTTTTTTATTTATTTGATGAAAGTTTTGTTGGACACTAATCTTTACTAGATAATATGGTCCAAACCATCATTAATGTTTTTTTTACTTAATTTTATATAAGAGCTTAAACATTTCTAAAATACTTTTATTTATTTAATTTTTTCTTGTTGATAAAAGAAAAGATAATTGTAGAAATTAATATAATTATATGATTATAACAAGCTGCTGACATGATTAATGAATTTAGATATTCTGAATAAAAGATTGGATTAGTAGTCTATGTAATTAGATGATATAATTTTTTTTTTAACTTTTTAGTAATGAAGAGTATTAATGAGTACAATCACGTAATTTGTTTGTATAAAGATTACGTATATCTCTAAAATGTTTCATTTTATTAAATTTATTTTTAACCCGTAAAAAAATGTTAATTATTTTATGGTGCTTTAAATAATAAATATAATAAATAATGAAGATAAGTAATAGTATCTTATGTTGCCATAAATACTTGTAATATCTTTTTCCCTTATTGCTATGTCAACAATATTTTTATTATTTTTATTTTAAAATTTATTTATTAAATATTTTTTTTCTTTCTCGTACGGAATTACACCTACATAAATAAGTGTAATCAAGTGAAAAAAAATAAGCGCAATCAAGTAAAAAATGTAAAAATTTGTTAACTTTTCTCTTTCTTATAAATATTAACAAACTTTCTTGATAAATAATAAAAAAAATTAATAAATATTAAGAAATATTTATATTTTTTTATATTTTTTAAGTAATATTGAATTAGTTATAAAAAAACTAAATATTTGAAAATAATGTGTTAAACTGAATTTTTAAAATTAATCATATTAAATTATAAATATCTTAACAACATTCAATATTATTTTTATTATTGTTAAAAAAATAAAATATAAGATATTTATGTAAATGTAAAAGGAAGAAAAATTATTTAATATATAAAATAACAAGGATATTATTGATATTTTAAGAATTTGTTAAGTGGAGGAAATATTTTGTATAGTAATTTTATAAGTAATCATCTTATCCGAAATCAATATTTAGTATACATTCAATGTGTCTTTCTCTAATTAATCACGTGTTTAAAAGAGAGATAAAGTTTTGATAATTCTAGCCATCAGTTGACAGTTTATTTTTAAAATAATATGGTTATTATGAAAATATTTTTTTGTATTTATAAAAAACTAAAAAGTAAAATAATAATTATAAATATAAAATTTTGTTGGTGTGTAAATATCATGATCCTTAAGTAAATAGAGTCAAACTGAAATTAATTTTAATTAATAAATAAATTTAATGATTGTTAAATTTCCAATAAATGCAGTCTAACAAGTGTCCGTTACATTTTAGACTCATAAGTTTTACTTATTTTATGAAGTATAATTTTTTTTTAGGGTTTGAGTATATCTCTTTTCAATTTTTTTTAATATTTACTTTAATATAAAAGTATTATTAGACTCATACTTTTGTTAATGTTTTATTTGATTATTGACATAAATATATATTTTTTTAAAAAAATATTTTTACGATCCAAGATCTTAAATAAAATTGATATCTTATTTTTATATCATGTCACTGTACCTACAATGAATACACTAAAAAAATAAGAGAGAAAATGTGTAAGAAAATTTTGCTTTTGTTAATTATAATGTTTTAATGTGTTGTAAAAAAATGTGCAGGATATTCCCATTAGCAAAAAAAAAATAAAAAAATAGACCAGCCCCACATAATAACCAATTGGGTTTTTTTCAAAAATAAATATGAAAAAGATTTACCCTAAAATACATTTAATTCAGTATTATAATATTCATTTGTAAAAGTCAAATTTAAATCTATTTATAAACTATAAAATTATGAGATGAATTTCCAGCAACATTATTATTTCATTTATTGTAAGACATCATCTACTCACTAACTTCACGTGACCGAGGTGGGACCACAACTTCAAAGGAGCTTCCTCAGCTATAAAATCCATATCCCTGCTTCTGTTTTCACTCACATTCACATTCTGAATTGGTATTGTATTCTGCAAAACCATAACCATAATGGCTCAGGGAAGAGGCTTCAGTGCAATGATCATATTCTTCTGTGTGTTGGTGCTTCTCTCTGAGATGTCACATGCAGCAACCTACGTGGTCGGAGACAAAAATGGATGGAACTTCAACACAGTCAATTGGCCAAATGGAAAGAAATTTAAGGCTGGTGATGTACTAGGTTCGTCATATATATCATCCTCGTTTTCCTCTTCATTTTCTGATACAAGAATGGCTCATTTTTTGTTGTTTGTGTGTGCAGTATTCAACTATGATGCTTCCCAACACGACGTGAAGGTGGTAGATGTGAATGGATACAACTCATGCGACCCTTCAAAAGCAACAAAATCGTTTCGTTCAGGGCATGATCAGATCACACTTGCCTCAGGAACAACCTACTTCATCTGCTCTATTCCTGGTCACTGCCAGAGTGGAATGAAAATTGCAGTTAATGCTGCATAATTAATTAGTTCATTACCACCTATGTCTTTTAGCACCTTTTTTCATCTATTTTTTTCTGTAGGATTGTATACACCTTCCATGGAGATTGTAACATCCATATAGAAATGGGTGAATGAGTGTTTATTAAGAGGACTTCAGTCACAATAAAACATAAATATTTATATATACCTTTCTTTCTTTTTCTTTTATTAACACCTTCATAATACTATTTACTAAAAAATATCTGTTGGAAGTCTTATTTTATTTATAAATGTGTTTCAATATCTCATATCACTTTAAAAATTGGAATTCGAATAATTTTTAATTTTAAGATTTAAGACGATATATAAGACTCTTGTTAAGTTGTAAGATTTCTATTTCTGTTATAATAAATCGGCACGCTAAATTTGAGGAGGAAAATACTCAAGAGAGTAATAAGATTGAGATTGTTGAACAATATATAAGAAAAAATACCTACAAATCTAATAACTCAAGGTTCTTGTGAAACATAAGCCAACATATAAAGGAATGACACCACCTTCAACCCAAAACCTTAAGGCGTTGGGTTTGTGGGTCTTCTTTCTTATATATTGTTCTCAACTTTCTCATTCCTACCCAAATTGGGACTTAGACTCACATTTGAATATGTAACAAAGGTGATGTCATTCTCTTTAGTTTTTGTCTCATTTTTGTGAGATCTCTTCTATTTTTCTCCTCAAATTCTTCTAACAATAATAATTTCGGTTTTAAATTGAATATCTTATTAAGATATGAGATGTTATAAGAAAATTATCTAAAATTATAAATCAGAGAAATTAACAATTGCTATTAAAAAAAGAAATTAACAATTAAGAGTAATGTATATAAAATATGATTAAGAGTAATGTTTATTTGTATTTAAGTTTATATTAAACTGATATGTAAATATAATAATAAAATAATAAATTTAACCATGTATTTTATATTTATTTATTTTATATAGAGATCATGTTTTCACAAAAATTACTTTTGTAGATCATTATAAGATAATTTAAAGTTGGGTGGCGATATATATTTTAGTATTGTTCATATAATATCTAAATAATTTAACTTTTTCTAACAAAACCCCTTCAATTTTTATAATTTAAAATTTTATTCTTATTTTTAATAATTGTTTTTTAAGTTTTAGATGTTATTTTTAGATAAAATTAGAAGATGAATATCATTTCATTATAAAGAATGTGAAAAAAAAAATTAAATGTTTGTTTTAAAATCAGACAAACTGTAGATTTCAAGGAAGGTGATGGCAAAAATCAAAGGAAGTTAGCACACCTCTCCCAAAATTAAAAATTATTTAATATCCAAATTGAATGAATAAAAATTTATTTTCAGTGTAGAGTAATGAAATTCAATTAACATTATTTAACTTTCTAATAATGAGATTTTATGAGCATGAGGTATTTACTCATTCTACTTATTCATAAGAGATTCATTACATAATTCAGATCTTAAAAACTTAAATAAAACCCTAGTCATAAGAATAAAAAAAAAAAATACATACTTTTAACAACAACCAAATAAAATATATAAGAATGTAAGTGAGACACTTACGTTAAAGAAAAAACTATAAAATAAATAAAGTCATCGTAGAATGACTCATAAATAAAGATACTAACACTAATGAAGATACTATTATTATAATAATAACACTAATGGTGGTTGATCTATTTTAGTTTTTTATTTTAAAATATATTTAAATTTCATTATATTTTCTTTCCAATATAAATCAAATTAAAAAAATGATAGATATTATATTAAAAAATTATATATCTTTAAAATTAAAAAAAATAATAGATAAAAAACTTTTGTATAAAAAGCCAGTACTTAAACAAAGAAGGGTGAGTAACTGTTAAATTCATCAGTTATGCTTTGACTACATTATCTCGTCATATATCAGTTATGGGTTAACTAACTGGTTCACATTTATCATCATCATCATATGTCAGTTATGCGTGTTAACTGATATATCTCCTTCAGTCATGTGTTTCTTTATATTTCAATACCGTGTTTAATTGTTTGTTTTATATCTTTTTTTTCTTTATAGCAACCAGAAATGATAATCAAATTTTAATTTAATATTATACTTTTATATATAAATAATGCAATGCAAGGATTGAAAAATAGTTATCAGAACTTTCCCAACCTAGAATACCAGGTCAAATTATGCTGTAAAACTCATTAATATGTATAAGATAACAGGTTTTAACTTCAATGTGAATATTGTTTGAAAAATGGTTAAATTATGCTGTGTTAGAGATGCAATAATCATCTAGAAGACTATAACCACTTGCATTGCATTAGTCTTAAAGAATTGTCTGTGTTTACCTAAAAATTTGTGTAGGAGTTATTAGGTTAGGAATCCAATGCTGCAAGCACAGCCCTGAAAGCCAATGGACTTTAAACAAGTGGAGGAACATGCAATGATCCATATTCCTTTAAAGTTTGAAAAGATGTACAAAAGGGTACAGCTTCACCATCATAACAAGCCAAGACAAAAGTATTTGCCTGTAACAAGTAAGAGAAAAGTAGAACAATAGTACATATTCCTCTTTTCATGTTGGAGTTTTATGGTTGACTTGCACACCAGCCAAAAACAATACAATAAAACAAAATCACAGTAATCAAAGGAGAACTGGACCATGATCAATGTAATTTAGTTTGTACAAGTTTCTCCGACATCTTGACTTACACCCCAAATCACTGATGAAAAACAAAAACGAAGTAAATAACCTTCAAATCAAAAGAAAGATCCTTCCTCTTCAATCAAGTGCTTTCATCAAAGAAAGGACTAAGGAGGGATAAGCATTGTGTTTCTGATTAACATGAACCTGCAAGAGAAGTTAAAAGAGAATACGCATTTAGATATTCAAATGTTAAGGAAACAGTTTTGGAGATCATAATGTGGCATTCTGATAATTAACAACCCTGGTAAAAGATCTAGAAGGAAGAAAATGGTACAATGAATAATTCAATGTACATTACATGGTTGAGCCCTCAAACAAGGTTTCTCAGAGACAGATACACAGAGCCCGTTTGGCATACTGGCCACCTCCAAACTGCATGTGTCACGTTTGTGGAGGTGGACAGAATGCCAAAATGTCTATGGAACAAGACCTCTGAGAAACCCTAGAGAGCAAAGGAAAAGCACAAGGAAATGAAGATTCTCTAGCTTAAGTTTTACTGAAGAAGGGGATAGGGTTGTTGCAATAAAGAGAAATGAAGAAGAAGCAACAAAGTTTTCTATAATAGTATTTTGAAGTGAAGATGGGCTTTTTGTAGAAAGAAGGCGCACCAGCGTGCATGGAGTTGTACGATAAGTGGGTATATGGTGGGCGCTTATGTTGCAATAAAGATAAAAGACTTTTAAAATTGAACCTTGGTTTTGTCAGAACAAGTTTACTAGTAATATGTGGTTATGTTTGTGTAAGACAGCAATGTTTTGCATTGGAAATTCATGTGAAAGTGTATGGAAACTTAGCTTTGTAGGGTATTTTTATCTTGTGACTTTCTTTTCCCTTGACTATGTGATTGGTATGCGCTTTCACTATACTTTTCTGACTTTCTGCAAAAGGAGGATGCAAAATGGGCTGTCCATGTCTCCCACTCAGCTTATATTTGTCAACTAACTGTTCACCAATTCAATCTTTTTGTTTCAATGCAAATAGTACTAAAAGTCTTTTTTTTTCTGCATCAATGCAGTAGAAGTTACTATATATACACACATGCAGCATCATTTATAATTATTAAAGAGCATGGTGTAATGCGTGGGAACCGGAAACTTGTATAATTAATGTCTAGACATAAAAAAAAAATTATCTGCCGATGTTGTTGATGTTGGCATATAAAGTAACCAATTAACCATAAAAAGGATTTCTCAAGCATGGTTATGTTGCTTGTTGTACCATGTTTTGCCAATGTAGTTGACATTTTTGTACAAATTCAATCATAGTCCCAACTCATCCATCCCTTGTCTTCACTTATTAACATTGCATTAGTGGTGTTGCTGTTACACCCAGATGCTCAAATGCTTAATCCTAGGCTTATGATGAAAGCAGTCACAGGTCCTCTGCACTGTATTTTCATTACTCCATTCTGAACTGCATTGAACTATTTGGTTGGTACATGCAGCTAGCCACCGAAGCTTGAGCCAAGGCTTTTGTTGATTGGTGGCTCAAAGCTTCGAACTGCAGTTCCCTACAAATTAGATCTAGTGGATTGAACCTATAGAGAAAATTAAGTGGTGCATTTTGGACTATTTCAAAGTTCAGTAAGACCTAGTTTCAACTTGGTATTAACGTGGACTTTACTGATATGACAAAGTTAATTCCTGAATGATACATGGTGCTATCTTCACTTAACAAATTTTTCCTATTTCAACTATTTCCTCGTTACTTTTATTTTAAAATTTATTTATTAAATAATTTTTTTTCTCTCTGTACTCTATATAAACAATTAAATAAAAAGCTATTAACTTCTTTCATAAATATTAAGGAACTTTCGTGATAAATAATAAAAAAATCTAATAAATATTAAAAAATATCTATAATATTTTATTATTTGATGTGGATTTTGAAAGACGGATATTTTCCAATTGTATCGAGTAACTTGCTAACTGCACCCCACTACTAACAAACAAAAATTAAAATACTCTTCCTCACTGCACCAAACCACCACTGCCGCTGCTGAAGAAGAAAAAGAAGAGAGGAAGAATGCTGCATAGGAAGAAGAAAAGAGAGAGAACGTGCTGTGAAAAAAAAACTTGTTTTAGAAAACTTAAACTCGTTGAAAGTATATTATATGCGTTTTGAAAAACATATTCTAAAAATCTTTTTCTAATTCTAATTGTTCCAGAACATATTTCATTTCTTCTGAAAATTCTGTTTTAAAAATCCTGTTTCAGAAATTATGTTAAGAAAATTTTATTCTAAAGATTTTAGAAATCCCGTCGAAAGTCTGTTCTAGAAAGTTTCCAAACCGCTTTAAGAAAAGATAGAATGGTTATTTTAAAAATTATGGGGTGTCCCAAGAAATTGTGGGGTGCAGGTAAGGTGGGACAGAATATCGATATTGAAGGTTGGTTTACCGGGTTTCTTCCCAAACGACCAAGATTTGCGAAATGTAGGGTGTACAAATAGGTTTTGTTGAATGAATTGGTAATCAAGCTATCCAAGGTCAAGTGAGACAAAAAGAATTGTAATTTAAATTATTTTATACTGGACAATATCAGCTTTATTCAGTAAAATTGTAATTTGACGAAGGTGTCTTCTACCTCTCCACACACACATATATATATATATATATATATATATATAAATAACGAAGAAAACATAAAAAAAAAATCTTTAAATAAGTTCATTTTGGAACCATTTCATTCTCTATTCTCTTTTCCAAATATCAATACCAAATTTATAATTTTCACTCAGAAATAAATTTTAAGATTAAATAAAAATAAATTTTAAGATTAAATAAAAATAAATCAAAACTGAAACACAAATAGATTTAAATTTTCACTTCAGTATAAGCGATAACATTTAATAAATTATTTGTTGTGCAAATCACTAATAAGAAACTCAATCTAAGATTGTCCTTAAAAATACCAGTTAAAACTTAAGTTTTTGAATACCAGAAACATCACATTCGAGAAACTAATACCAAAACTTTGTCTCGGACAGAGGAAATAGCTATAAATTCTATTTATAATTCACTATAATTCTCAAATTATATTAACGTTCTGACTGGTAAATTTAAATATATTACTTCTTCTTTTTCTTTCTTTCCTTCCTTTGAATCTAATGCAATATACAATAAATATGAATCAACGAGATTAATACTCTCTCATTCTGTACTTCTCCCCATGATTTTTTCCTAATTTGATGCTCCATTACAAGGAAGCATAGTTAGTTGATCCAATGGTCTGTAGCGAACTATCATTATGTAGTTCGTATGTAGGACCATCATCAATCTAGTTAGCACTGGCTGCACTGCTGTTTCCAAACGCAGGACTATCATCTTGAACTATTGTTTCGACTGGGTTTTCCTTTGCCCAGACAGCAGCATCTAGATATCCAAGCTCAAAGAGTCGGTCAAGAACTGCATCTTCTGCTGGTTCAAGAGCCCAGTTGAAAAGCTACAATGATTTCATTCAGAATATTCATCTCTACTTACCCTTACGAAAATTATTATGTTAATTCACAGAATGAAGGGTTACCTGTCGTGGGCTACATGCATTTTCTGGATTGCAGTCTGGACTAATTCCTATCCCTTCCAGTCCCAATCGACTTGCAGGGAAAGCACAAACACGAACCTGTGAAAATGCTAGATACTTATTTAGGTTGAAACATGAGAATAAATACATGATAAATCATAGATCTGTTTAGTCACATCTGAATTGAAATACAACAATTAAAGTGCATAAAAATAAATATTTTCAATCATTTCATCCATACAAACCTGCCAAGGTTCCCTATAGTTCACCTATCTCTAGAACACTTTTTGACTTTTCATCTTTTCGTAGATGATCAGAGAAAGTCGGAATCATTTTCCATAGGCATCATGTTATTTAAATCCTCAAATTTGTCAAATAAATTGAGGATGGATAGCGTTTGACCAAGTCTCAGAATTTATTTTATTTTATTCCGAGTTAAGGAGCCTAGTAGTTGTTACACTAAGTCGTGAAGTCCACGCTCTGAATTGGTTCCTATTTTTATGCAATTGGTTATTGTTGGTAGATTAATGATTATCTACTGTTTTTTGTTGTATTACATACATATATGTTATGGATTATAAAGAAATGAGCATAAAGTATATAAATTGAGAAGAACTATTGGATTAAAAAAGCTCAAAGAGCTTGGTATACTAGACTTGAAGCATATCTTTTGAAATAAGGATTTCTGAAATGTCCTTATGAACCCACACTTTTTATTAAAACTAGTGAGGGTGGAAAAATTCTCATTGTTTGTGTGCACGTGGATGATCTTATTTTTACTAGGAATGATATTACCATTGGTTGGATTTGATATGACTGATCTTGAAATGTTGCATTATTTTTGCAATCTGCTATTGGAAGAAGTATGTACAATAGATTTTAGACAGGTTCAAATGAAGAATTAATACACCAATAAGTTTGGTGTGAAATTAACCAAAGATCATGGCAAAAAAGGGTTGACAACATACTTTACAAGCAAATTGTGGGAAGTCTAAGGTACTTGTAAGAAACAAGGCCGTTTGTTAACTATGTTGTGAGCCTCATTGGCAAATACATGTCACTCCAACAAAGATGCATCTTCAAGTTGCCAAGAGAATTTTTCAGTACTTGCAAGGTACTGTAGATTTTGGACTGTACTACAAGATGGGATTAAAGTCAGATTTAATTGGCTCCACAGACAGTGATTTTGCCCGTGATCAAGATGATAGAAGGAGTACTTCAGGTTATGCTTTTATGTTGAGCACTTCAGGGTTCAACGGCTGTTTCATCGTTTTCAAAGAAGCAGCAAATTGTCACTTTAACAACAATGGGAGCTGAATTTGTTTTCACAACTACATCTGTTTGTCAAGCAATATGGCTTGAGAATCTACTTGAAGAGTTTTACAACTTTCTGTGATAATAATTCAACTATCAAACTCTCCAAGAATCCTATTCTTCATGGAAGAAGCACATACATCGATGTGAAATACCATTTCTTAAGAAATCTCACAAAAATGGGAAACTTGATCTCATCTCCTCGGATTGTATGCCCCCATGTTGGGGGGACATCAACCAAATTTAATAAAAGAAAACCCCTCACCACTTAAACCCCTCACCACAGAACAAAGAAAACAAGAACACATTTTATAAACCCCTCACCACTTAAACAGAGGTTTAAACAAATAATAAATCTCTTGAATCAATAGTCCAATTAGTAAACAACGAAAATACCGTTTGTGCAGCAGATGTAGGTGGCATAAACAAAGTCAAACCCCCATCAATGCATAATCGATTCCGAAACATTGTTGCTGGCCTTGGAGCAAGATATCTGGAGTGAGTACAAGTAAGTTTTAAATTTACTTAATAGTTTATAACAAGTAAAACAATCACATGCAACTAAGGAAAAATAGTACTAACAAATCACCCTGGGATAAAGGAAGAGGTAAAAACTGCATTGATGAGATCTTCCTTGGAATCAAACTGATCTACCAACAAACCCCTGGGTCTCCAAAGAAGCTGTGTCACAGCAACTGCAACAGAAGGTGCAAAGTAAGGCACAACAAGACCTGAAAATTCTTCACCACTAATAAAGAGAACTTTTACGTCATTTTTTGGCCCAAACGTTCGAAAGATAAAATAAATCCTAATCTTCATTTTTTTTTAATAATGTAATAAACTGAGGCTATGAATGTAATTTAAAAGTCTAATAGACGAATATAATTGCTGTAGAAAACTATACACTATATATTTTTCTAGTTTAGCCTGTGTTATTTCCACTCGTCCTAGAAAAATAGCAAAAGGATTTGCAGTTTTGTTCTTTGCACAAGACAGTTTCATGACAAAACTAACAGAGTTGCTGAACATCCAGAATTACCTCGGACTCTCCCATTAGATCTTATATGAACATCATGAGGCAAAAACTCGTCAAGAATATCACGTAGAACAGCCTGTGCAGAGGAAAAATAAACCAAAATGGTGAGGTTTTAACTTTAAAAAGGGAATGATAGTTACATATTCACAGGTCACTGCACATCTCGCAGGCTGTTATTTCAAATTCAGAAACTAACATTTAAATTAAATAAAAAGTCTCATTGATAGCCATATCACAAAAGCATATATATTTGGTAAAACAGCCAAATTAGCCTTATCTTTTACCATTTTCTAAATTCTTAACAGATAATTCATAAATCAAAAGTTCCAATTGTATCCAAGGAAAGTGGTATAGCTCTAAAGGCAAAAACAAATTGGGGTTATCATTCATTACATAACAGAGTACTAGCCTAATCAAATCCTAACTATCAGGTTTTCTTTTGATCTCCAAATTTACAAAAGTCTCATTTCATTTTTCACTTATTTGTCTCCGTGGTTCTTGTTGGAGATCTAACATAAAATAATGCATGTTGTATTTTTCTAATTGCTTAAGCTTTTGGCATAATTGGTTATGTCATGGTATCAGAGAACTTGTGCATTGTCCATGCTTCTAGCCCAAGCCCTAAAAGACTCGTTCAGGGGGATTGTGTTAGAAATGTAATATAAAACCATTCATATACCTTCCATCAAACAACTCAAACTTTCGCAATAATTGATTAATGACAGTTCTAACTTCTGCATTGTCCATGCTTCTAGCCCAAGCCCCAAAAGACTCTATCAGGGGGATTGTGTTAGAAATGTAATGTAAAACCTTTCATATACCTTCCATCAAACAACTCAAACTTTTGCAATAATTGATTAGTGACAGTTCTAACTCTTAAAACGGTCCACTAAAACGATGACAATTCACTCTTCATCCAAAATGAGACTACATACGTCCATATAATAGGCCAAGCCAATAACTGACTAACAAGTTCTTATCTAACACACTTGTAGTTGCAGAAAGAAATGCCAAACATTCAAAGGCTTGAATACCAAGTTTCTGGGTTGCAACCTATAACTGGAACATTATCGGATAAACATGATCTGCATTCAGGACTACTTTGAGGGATGATTCTAAGAGAATTTATATTTAATTTTATGCAAAAAGAAATACTATTAGAGGGAGACAAGGGAAGGTACATTAAATAGACGATAAAATCCCCTTAAGCATAAAAAAGAAAGTAGGTGCTAAAAAATGCTTAAAAGCTGTGCAATCTTGTTACAAAAAGAAAAAGGCAACCCTCTTAGACAGTGATTAGATCCTGCACACATTAGAAAGGTCATATACACTCACACACAATGCTATCCAATAATAATTTCATGTGAAACAAAACCCTTAAATCTCCAACCAAGTGCACCAAAGACGTGCACAGATTGCACATTGTTACATGTGTTTTTCTCTGTTTGGGAAACCTTCAAACCTGGATAGCAGAAATTGTTCCGAAATGAATGGGCACATCTACTGCTCACCAAGCACCTCAAACAAACTATTTCATATAAAGGAGGCTGCCTTACAGCACAGCAACACTTTGTTCGGTTGTTCGAAAACTAGAGAAGCACATAATAACATATCAAGAGAAAGATCAGTATGAGGCTTACAAACTGCAGCAGATCATTCATACAAATCCTATTAAGTACTGCCTTCCAGACAAAGAACTTGGGCTTAGAGGGAGCTGTGGATTTCCAAATTATCTCGTGAAGATGGAATATCTTAAATTCTGATACTATGTGCAAGCGAACAACAAAATTAAAGAAAAGAAAACGCACTAAAAGAGTGATATAGTCCAGATGCATCACAAGAAATTCTAACCCACAAAAATTCATTATATTTAACCATCAGTAACAGAGAGCAAGTGCATAAAGTAGTTTGAGAATTGAGGCATGGATACCCCCAAGCGAAATGCAGTTCCTCGATTCCGACAATCTTCAGCCAATATTTTAGTTGCAGTCAATGCTTCTTCCATACTAGCTCCGGAAGCAATCACAGCACACACTATTGCTCCAGCAGAGGAACCAGCTAACGGCGTCGTTTCCTGCAACAGCATCACAAAACTCCTTCATTATACGTACAACGATACATCAACCCAATACAGCATAATGTAACATATATAATTCCCATATGCAACCTTAATGTAACCATTTTGAATGAGAAATTGAGCAACACCGAGATGGTAAGGGAAGAGAAGTCCAGCAGCAGAGAAGCTAAAGCCAGGGCTGGTGACCATGCGCCCGAACCTATTCCGCTCCGCCTCAACGTCTTTCATTCGTTGCTCCCAAACCACGTCCGGATTAATCTCGTCCTCCACCAACGCGCCGATTCTCTCCTCCGCGTACACTTTCCCCGAAGAATTCACGAACATCGCGACCGAACCGGAATCACTGACAAGGCTGCTTCCCTTGTTGCGGCTCTTGATCAGGCGCGACGCCAGCCCTAGGAAGAGTTCGCCCGTGGCCACGGCAAAGGATTTCTTGGCCGTGGCGTCGCTTTCAAGGCCTCCTTGAGGCTGAGGTGGAGAGGAATTGGAGGCGAAGGTGAGGAATTGGGCGCGTGGACGGAGAAGAGAGGAAGTAGGGTTGAGATTTGCATGGAGAAGGCGGTGAGCATCGGAGGAACAGATGCTAAGAGCCATCCCTGACCACGCAGAATCGCAACGCACACTCTCCCTCTTCCTTGTGTTGTGGTTCTATGGTTGGTTACTCAGCTTATTAGTTATGGTCGGTGTGCATGTTTAACGTTTTCGTCTTTTCATTATCACTCGTTCTATAATAAAAAAAAAAATTATTATTATAATTATTAAAAACATGTTCTAAATTAAAAAAAATTCATAAAAACTAATATACATAGCTTTTATAATTTTGTGGTAAGTAATTTTTATTTACAAAGATTTAATATTAATATATGTTAAAGAAAGTAGGTAAGTAAGTAAAATATAGTTCTATTTAGGTTAATCTACAGAGCAATTGGAAGAAATTAAATAGTTATTTTAGTTTAAAGAAACAATTAAATTTAAAACAATAGTTTGTAAAATAATAAAAGTTTATATACATCAATCAAATTCTTTTATTAATGTTATAATTCTTTTATTAATGTTATAGACTATCATCATTATTGGTTGCTATTATATTATCAATAACATTAATACAGAGATTTTTTTTCTTTTTTTAAACCAATTCATATTATTTTATTTTTTAGAATTGTATTTTTTTTAAATTAAATAATTGTCTACAATAAAAAAATTATCTATAAAATAATAAATTTTTATCTAGAAACTTATAAAATTATTTATATTTATTATAATTTACTAACATCTTTTATTAAAAGTTGTCTATACTATTATATAAAAATAATATATTATTTGATAATTAAATAAAAAAAACTTGTATATTTTTAATTAAAAATTTAAATACAAATTTCCATTTTAACTATCTAGAATCTCTTGCCTCATATTTTCATCTTTTATAAATTAAAATTTGGGTCCACTTCATCCTTTTAGTTTTAATGGGTTAATATGCTACCAAGCTCTAACACCTCAAGTTATGATTAATGTTGTATTGATGTATTATTTATTTAGATAGATTTATGGAAGATAATTATGGATAAATGTATTTTTTTTAGTTTGAGTATGGATTTTTTTAGCTCTTGTATATAAAATAAAGAGGAAAATCAAGTAAAATGGTATGTATGTAATAACACAAGTGTCCTATTTTACTCTGTAATTTCTTTTAATAGTGGTCTCGAATGTGAAAGAGGATAGTTGTTAGTAGTTTTTAAGGTTAAGATAGTGGTTTTGGTGATTATGCTATTATAAAATGGAAACTATATATGCAAAATAATTAAACAATAAAATTGAGGTATATAAATGATGAAGGATAATCAATAATATAGGATGAGATAATTAATCATGCATTTTTCATAATAATTGACTATCTATATATTCATAATTAATTATGTACCAAAATTTTGATATATAATCGATTAGGCATTTTCCTGAAACATGTCATTCTACTCTATACTTTGTTTTAAACGTAAAAATAACTATTACTAAATTATAAAAAAAAAATGATACATTAACAATAACGTTGATAAAATGTGAATAACAAAAATGACGAAATAAAAACTATCTTTGAATACTTTATTTTGTACTCTTGATGAATTATTATTTTTTAAAAATATATGACAAATAATTTTCACTATATCAACGTAGGTACATAAAATGAGCATATTTTTATATCTTATTCAAGTTTTTATCAGTCGAATCACAAGTTTGTCTGAAACAAGTGAAGAAAAAACAGTGAATTAATTGAAGTAACTTGGTGATCCATGGAGACAATTAAGTAACTTTTGGTTTGAGATTGAATGAAGAAATTAGTTTAAATTTAATTAGAGAATATCTTATATCATATTAAATTTATCTAGATTGTTTTAGATTAGATAGAAAAGATCAATAATGATTATATTTTCTATGATTTTACTTATAAATTTATTTCAAATATATGATATCTTCACCGTTTTGTGTTCTTTTAGATTGTGGTAATCGTAAGACTAATTCAAATCGTAAGAAAATTCGAGTGCAGTGTAGGACATTGTATCACAATTCCTCCGTCACTTGGAAGCGATGATAATGGAACATTTTTAACCTTTTTTTCTTAATTATATTTGGAACAAGTTATTGATAATGTAATATTTTAAAGAGAAAATTGATAATTTGATTCCATAAAATGAATGGGAGAGAGTAACTTTTGTGACATTTTCTCTTAAACTTTTTCAGGACTAGAAAGTAAAGATTTAATTTGAGATTTCTTAATTACGGTGACTAAATGAACAAAAATAAATTAGAATCATAAGAAAATTGTGATTCCGTCATTGGATATTCTCAAGTGAATTATTCTTATTTGTTTAATTGATTTAAGTTCTGCCCATCTCCACAAATATTATTAAAAATTATATATAATAAATATTATTATAAAAAATATAATGACGCATAAAGATATATATATATATATATATATATATAATAGATGAGGGTGATTATATATAAAAGCAAACAAAAGACTTAAAAATAAAATATATGCATTGAGTATCATCAGGTCTAGTTTTTACTTTGATTTTGGATCTAGTTTACTTGATTACACAAGTTGGGTTGCTTAATTCATGTAAATGTTTAAAATTTTAACTGAAAAACTAACTATACATGATACAATAGAAAGAAAGCAGAGTTGAAATTGTAGAGATACAAACCAGATCTTGGAGCCATTAATTCATGTCAAAAAGGGAAAATTGAAGGCTCCACTACCAATCTTGGAGAATCCACGTCAAAGAGGGACTCTATAGGATGGATCCACCATTTTCAGGATGAACAAATTACCTCTATTACCTCTTGATATTCTGTGAGGATCAGGCATAAGAAAGAAATTCAGAGTTGCATGTGCATGAACCATTGCTATTTTGATGTAATGCTTTGATATTGTGGTTTTTGAACCAACTATTTTATCTTATCCCATTAATTTAAAACTACAATCAATATTGAATTCCACAAAGAAAATGGAATGCAAGAATGTGAGTCAGAAACAACAAATTCTAGTCACTGACTTACCGTAAATCTTCATCCAAATAAGTAATTTCCAATTGACCGCGACCACTCCCAGGTGATTTGATAGGTATCTGTACATAGCATAATAGACTCATTTGTCAGTAAAAAAACTCGGTGCAATGCAAAAAACAGGAGGAAGAAGAATAGTAAAGAAACAAAGAAAGGAACACTATCATGATATGAATGTTTAAGGAGCATGAACATCAACTACATCACCTAAACCCTAAACATGAAAAGTAATTTCAAGCACTACATCTCCTACCAGATTAGCTATCTTGAAGAAGTCAAACTTGACAGCCACCCTTTTTGAGTTAAGAGGCACTAAATTGGCAGTGGCCTGCAGCAACAATAGCAACATGTAGATTTCAAAGCGTTGTAAATTTAATGGCGTTAAGTATACAAAATTAGTGGTAAGATGTAACAAATTATTTCAACTACATAGACTAACACAAAATTCACAAGAACCAAAGTCAACATTGTCTGTGTTTTCAATCCATATAAACAGATACTTAAAGTAATCTTAGAACTTAGAAGGGTAGTACCTGGTTGTAGAACGGCCAAGTTTCTATATTTTGAGCTCTCAAGGTATCCACGTTAATTGCCTGATAGATCTTTCCATTTGGTCGCAAGAATTTCGGTCTCTGGGATAGTTATACCACAATTAATTCTCACTTCAGTAAAGCTAAAATGAATAAATTTGAGAACGATACAACAAAGTCAATCATCCTACATTAAGTTAAAGAAAAGGAATAAAGGGTAAAATGTATAATTCTTGTTTGAAGTGAGATCAAATAAGTCTAAACAATGACAAATACGAGTCGTGCAAAATTGACTGGTTCACAAAAATTCAAAATAGTGTTTTCCAAATTCACATGTTCCAGTCCAACAAAAATAGCAGTAATTAGAAAGTGATCTTAATTCAATTTGGCAAATGCAACTAATTTCAGAACAAGGAAGTATAAAAGTGTGAAAGGAATCTGAATTCGTAAATAGAAACCTGTGTTTGCAGAATTGATTGAGATGTTGTATACAAGAGCTCCCATTTCCCATTTAACAAATCAGACTTGAGAGGCTCCTTGACAAGATTCACAGCCTCAAGTTTACGAGCAATCTAGAAAAATAAGACCCACTTACAATCACAACTCACAAACAAGGAAACCAAAAGAGACAGTGAAAACATAAATGATGTAACATGTGAATTGTTGTTTTGACTTGGACCTGGTCCACACGTTGTTGGTCCTCAGGAGTAGCCTCAGCACCTCTGTCAAGGGGTGCAATTGCTTCATAGAGCTCCAGCTTGAGGCTACCAACATCTCTTCTACCTTTAGTTAGAAAACCTGGGAAAAATGAAACCATGTTCCTCCACTTCCAAGAATCAGCTTCTTGTAATACGAGGTGGTTGGTGTTCAATTTTGGTCGTGAGAATGATGAAAATAGAGGATTTTGCTTTGAAGGGTAGGAATCAGTTATGGATTTGAATGGCAGAGTGGCAGTGAGATTGGAAAGAGCCATTGAAAGATGGATTATGCTAATACACAGTGCCAACCATTATGTAACTGTAATAACAGTAATATTTGTGTTACTGAACAAGTTTTATGTAGAAAATATGAAAATGGTAACTTCAGCGTGTAGAATCTAGAATCTGCACTGTACCTGAACAAAATATTTAGAACAGTCATAATTCAGTTAATAGAACTGAATTAACGAAACTTTGTAAGAATTAAGGAAATACACATGTGTAACTGAAATGGCCCAAATGAATGGCTGACATCTCTAGGAATCTAGTCCACAGAAACTGATGGGCCGAGTCTAGTCAAATCAATGGCCCAAACCAAATCATTCAACCCGCATTTCTTTGTTCCGAGGAAATAATATTATCAATTTTTGTAACCCCAACCAATTAATATTTTTATTTTTATAAATAAGCTATTGAATATTAAAATATATTTAAATTTATAAGTAAACACAATAAAACGTGTTTAATTGGCTGAGTCATTGCTGACAAATTCATATTTTAATTCGTGACAAATTAATAAAAAATAAGAAAAAAATTAATGAATGATTCAATTTATATAAATAATCACTTATAAAAAATATAGATTCTACAATTTATTAGAAAAAATAAATTGGAAATATCTATTTAAAAGAAAGGGTAAAGTTTCAGGATAAATTAGAATGAAATTAGAGTTCAATGGTTTAATTTATAAATGAAATAAACTTTAAAAACATAAAAAAAATATAAAATATTTGATATATATATATATATATATATATATATATATATATATTGATATATTGTATTATATGTCAAGAAGAATTCAAATATGAAAATACCATTTTGAAATCTTTTTAGGCAGAATAGAGATGAACCAACCAAATTCATTATTTCACTTAAGAAATAAATCCAGTAAGTATAATTATCAAGATTAAATACAAACTTGTGTCATTAATAGAGTTTACCATGACAGATCTACCAATGTCCTTCATGAACAATAAACTTGATTAATATTATTCTTATCTCGATAAGTATGACTACTCTCTCATAACCTTTCATCTTTTAAATAATATTAACTTTATTCTTAACCTTAAAAATCAACCGAGTACACTTAATCTGTTCCACATATATTTTTTTATTTAAATAATTTATTTTCGCATGTGAACCTATTCATTCCACTCGAAACATATATAAATTTATTAAAAAGGTTTAAGGATATTTATTTTTTCTTTCCAATAATTAACATACATATTTTTCATTCAATATCATTTCATATGTACACGGACTTAATTATTTGACTTTTTCTTTTGTTATTTAAGTTTTGATAAATAGATGTAAGAAAAAAAAGTTTTGACTAATGGCAATTTTCTATAAAGAAATGTCGAAGTACTTTTTGTTTTCGATTAAGTGTTAAACTGTCAAATGAGTTTTTTAAAAAATATTTGCATGCAGAATTAAAAATAGTCCATATCTGGAATTTAAATTAAGTAAAAGGCTAAACGTTGACTTCTGTGTTTTAACTGAAATTCAAACACACCTTAAGTTATAGTATTCGAAACTTGAATGCATAATTGGATAGTTGATTTGAAGTAAAAAGAAAAAAAGTTTGGTTAGTGTATGTAGATATTGTGTGAAATGTTGATAAATTAGAGATGAAGTTGGTAGGAAGCAATGATTGGGTATATTATTTGGAAATAGGTTTTGTGAAGTTGTAATAAAGAATGGATATAGAAAATGGTTGATGTAGTAGAAAAATTTAGGAAAAAAGTGTGAGGTAGGAGAAGACAAGCATATGTGAACAATCCAACCACCAAGAAAGTTGCTACGTATTATCTATCAAATTCTTGGTGGCTGGTTGGTTGTTTCCATTGTTGCACCAAACTAACCCTCTCTTCTTCAGAACACAAACCCACACGCTTCCAACTTCTAACACATTAATTAATTGCAATATAAATATACGAATAAAAGACCAATGTCTATAATCTTCTTTGATATTAGATCAAAATATATAAGAACATTTAAACCAAAGATCTATTAAGATGTTGATTGATTTTCACCTCAAATTTAAAGTATTGGATATTTAAAACAAAACGTGTATGTCCATTTTTTTTTTAAGATTGTATATCGATTAAGAATTATATATATAACAAAATTATAATACGTAGAATAGATAGTTTTATAAAATTAAACTAGTCATAAATTCTGTCGCAAAGATCTACATTAACATAAATGTTTTTTTTTTCTTATTTTACTTATTTTTGTGATGGACACATACTAACAAAGTTAAATAATAATAATAATAATTATTATTATTATTATTATTTTTATTTGTAACATGGTTTATCCAATTGGTATATCCATTCTGTTGTGTCGTACCTAATTGTAGTACTTGTTACGGTTGTTGTTCTCTCCCTTTCGTCTTAAAATTCATTTTCTTTATTTTCTCTGTCTAGCTATTTTATTTCTTCTAATGTTCGTAGTTTTATTTTGTACAAAAATAAGTTGCAGTCACGTTTGTATTTTCAAAATGAAAATAAAGTTTCTATTAAGAAAATAAAATTACTTTAATAGTGCCATTCCAAAATATTTATAATTGTTGTTATTTAAAAAAAAATTAATATTTTAAAATAAACGCAACCTTTTTTGAATATATGGATTTATTTTTCAAAACGAGGTTTCGCTGTAATCGGGTATTAATAATTTAACAATTTCACTAAAAAAATTAATCAAGTATTATATCGTTTTTTTCTCCTGATTTATATTTTAAAAAAGGCGTGAAAAGTATGTAAACTTTTTAAATTGTTTTTTTATAATTATATTAATTTTACTTAAACATCTTTGTTAGGTGTTTTTATAACAGTTGTTAACAAGATATTTGGATTCAAATCGCGTTTAAAAAGGCGAACCAATAATTTTATACCTGCTAATTTATCCAAATAATTTAATCATAGGGACTTAGTTTTTTAACATAATGTTTTTCTTTTAAAAGTTATTTTCTTATCTATAAAAATGAGTCGAACTTAAATACTATAAAATGTATAATAATTCAGTGTAAATTACACCAAATATTCATCGTTTAATATCTATATAGATAAAAAAATGTATACCTTTCAAACTATACTATAATATGAGTGATCTAACCATTTCGTTGTGGTTATTTTGTTCGGTATCACATCAAGAAGTTCAAAATTAAAAATATATTACAATTCTAAATTATTTAACATAAATAATAAGAAAATTCAAAGAGAACAAAAGAAAAATAAATAAGATAATTATCTATAAACGTAATTAACACTTACAATAATAAATATATTGATCACAAAAAAAAATACGCGAACTCAAATAAAAAGAAACAAATTATGACAATGATCAGCAACAAATTACATATACAAATCTCTCTCTCTTACTATATATTCTTTCGAAGATGATAGATAATGTTCATCAGACAATTTCTATTAAACACAATAATAAGATGTTGCCAATAGAAAATTCACTAAATGAAAAAGAGACAATAAATTTAAACAAGAATCATCATGATAATATAATATAGAATTATAATTTAATGGTCATATAGATAAAAAATAATTTTTTATATAAAACTATTAGTGATGTAATCTTGAATGTAACTTATATTGATATATTTTGATCCCTTCATAAATAGTATTTTCAGCTATTTAAAAATAAAGGTTAAAAATAATATATTAAAATATATAGGAGATGACTATTTTTTTTCTTCTAAATCTCTCTTGTGAAAGAATAATTCCTAAATATGTGGAGATAAAAGAAACAACAACATAAAAAAAAAAGAATCACTATTATAATAGTTATATAAAGTTTTGAGCAATAGATCATAAATAAATTATAATAGCTCTTTAGAACGAAAACATCAACTTCAGCCTAAAAATTAAAATATTTAAAGTTATTTTAGAAACAAGAGTGCTATTAGACACTAGTTTTTTAAAATATTTTCTCGACCTCTCACAAAAGTAAAGAATATTTATATAATATATTATTCCATATTGAATTTTGAACGTAAATACAAAACTTTACTAAAATGTAAAAATAAAATAAAATTGAAAGTAAGTCCTCCACTGGAATAGGGTGAATATTTGGTAATCAAAATTATAAGATTAGGAAATTTAATTCTTTTAGGGTGTTATGATTTATGGTCCACGTCTACTAGTTTGCAAAGGACTAGTGATTTAACACAAATTAACGTTACTTCCTGCATGTTTTATTTGCAAAATTAGAAAAACAACATATGAATATAATAACTTATAGATTAAGGAGTGAAATATAAAGAAAATGAGAAGAAAAAGAGTTGAAAGTAAGATTGATTAAATTAAATTAAAGAAAATAGAAAGTAAATAAAAACAAAAAAAAAAGTTTACAAGTAATTTGGTTAATAAGATTACTATTTTATCTATATATTTAAAATAAACGATAATAAATTATTTATTTTTACTGTCCGTGTGTATATCAAAACATTATTCTCATAGAAATTGAGAAGTCACATGGAAAAAAATTACGAATTATTTAATACTGATAATATATCTAAAAATGTAGAAAATAATTTTAATAAAATAATTGAAATTAAAGTAAAATTATTATTATTATTATTATTATTATTATTATTATTATTTATATTACTATTATTTTACGAATTCATTATTATTATTTAAATTTTATTATGTTGTCCGGCTAACTTTCTTCACGGTTATTCTCATCACAAGGAGGGATTCCAATGTCTCTTTTCACCCACAAATTCTTTCCCCACTTCTTCTTCTTCTTCACATACCCACTTCATGCAATTTTTATTATTATCATTATTTTTTTTTGTTTAATTGCCTTTCTTCTTCTTCTTCTTCTTAAAGTGGATTCATTCAAGAAAAAGGTTATTATTGGACAACAAAACAAGTGTGAGCAAAATTTCTCTCTTCTCTCTCTCAATTAACGAAGTCGTCGTTACTTTAGTTTAAGAAAAGGAAAATGTACCAACCATATCCTTATGGAATGTGAGTTATGGCACACTTTTTGCAAGATTCTAGATTATCACGAGAGCTCCTTTGCTTCGCTTTGTTCTTATCTCTAAATTAGTGGACACAAAATTTTTATTATTTTTTAAGTTGCCAAGTTATCTGGTTGATTCACAGAGCCATGGTAGTTGTAAAATTAAATGTGAAATTCTTTAGATTGGTGAATAATGCACCATGCTATGTTTGAACCTCTTCAAGGAGTGAAGTTATAAACATTATATCATACCCTTCAAACAAATATATTTTTAAATTATACAAACACAAATATGTTTTACAAGATTTGATACAAATAATCAAGAAAATTTACAACTATAGCTTACATTATTTATTGATAAAAACAATGTTTTGAATATAGAATAATTTTTTTGGACCATCCATACCTTACTCTAAACATGTGTTGAGGTTCTAATATTTTAAGCAAGTGCAACGTACAATCAAATATTAGTCACCAATCACTAGAGGCATCCAAATAAAAAGAAATCATACCAAAACAACTTTAACAAAATTAAACTATACACTAAATGATAAATTATTGAAACTTATGGTAGTGAAACACTTCAGCTGCACTATCAAAATTAAACAATTCATTAACACACTACTTTCCAATTAACTTATAGGAGGGTATTGTTTCATGTTTTACTATCGTATAATAATATATCTGAACTAAACAGTGTGGTTTATGAGTGTGAAACCATGTATGGTTCTGAGTAGCTTGGTTCATAAAAGAAGAAGAAAAGTTTGTACAGAGAAAACGCGTTTTGATGGATGATGGTGAGGAAGTGGAAGGTGTTGTTGGTGTGCAATGTTTAGGTATGACAATTAGAACGTGCACATATCATTAATCTCATTGGTGCAGAGACCAATGAGATGATTCTCCACTCCTCAGTGCCACCACGTGCCTCTGCTTCATTGGCCAATTTCCAACCTTCTTCCACACAAAAGCATCCTCAGTTAAATTAACCACATTCATTCTCCAGTCAAATATTATTGTTAATCACACACGTCAAAATAATTTTCATTCTGATACAAATTTTTGTTAAAAATTTTCGGAATTGGTAAAGAAAATAATTATGGTAAAAAATATAATTATGACAATGAATAAATAGTATAAAATTGACAATATCTTATTATAAAGAATTCACGATAATATTATACAATTTTATTTATGTGAACACGAATTAAAAGTGAAATTTTACAGAAAAATATACGAATTCACTTAAATTTATGTTGAGTATTTGAATGTCAAATCTTTTAAGGTCAATTATAGTATTTGATATATTATCTGTTTTAAAGTTCAAAACTTTCTTATGATCTTGTCTTTAAAAACGTCTTAGTAAATAGAAAGAGAAAAAAAATATTTAAACTAATCTTGATTTTAACTTTTATACAATAGGATGTGTGGATGTGTGATTATATTGGATGTATCGATCTTTTATTTTCATTATATGAAAAATTACATTAGAATGAAAATTTGGTTTCTAAAAACATTAATCAAACCAGAAATTATTAGTAACGTGCATGGAAAAAAATGTTATTGAATGCTTGGAGTTGTGGTAGTAGATGCCAACTCAAACAAAAAAAAATCATAACCAAATAGTAGCTGGTATTTGAAATAAGATAATAACATTAACAGCTAGCATTTTCAGGAAGAATCTCGCATGCAGATTTGTGAATATGGCAATTGGTTCTTAAAAAAATGAATTTTAAAATATAGTAAAAATATGGTAAAAGAGTAATGGTCGTAGTTATTTAATTGTTTTTATTTAATTTTGTGTGAGTGATAATAATGATAAGTATAATAATACGGTGGTAAGGTAACATAATATTCGCTTGGCTTTATGCTCGTACACTCTTTATCTTTCTCTTTCACCTTTGCTTCTCCTCAACGTTCGGTAGCCTAAAAGTTAGCCCTAATAAAAAAAAAATTGAGAAAGAAAAAGGGAATAAGAGAGAGAGAAAAAGTTTACATTTTTACAAGTATAGAGGTAGATTACAGTTAAGAGAGGAAAGTGGGTTTAATGGGGTTTTCTAGAGAGAGAGAGAGAAGGGTGTGATGGCCAACAATCCCATGAACACGGCTTTGGCCTTTTATTCTTATTCTTGTTGTTGAGTGGTGCTGTGTAGAGAGAGAGAGGGTGTGGTGGTGATTCCAGATGCTTTGGAAATGGGGAAAATTGAGCAACAGCATGTGCAGGAAGAAGGGCAGAGTGGTGGGAGTGAGGTTGAGGCTCCACTCTGTTGGGTCCTTCTTCGACCATTCAGTTTCAAGTGTCTGTTCCTTCTCCTACTCAGTTTGTCGGCTTTGATTTCTTCACTCTTTTGGGTTATTCCTAGGCGCACTGTTACTTATAGTTTTGATGCAAGAGATGTAATTAAGCAAAGTGGTAAGTCTCAATCGCTTTCCCTTTCCTTCTCTGCAATTGCCTTATTGGTGGTTTTGGGTCTTTTGGCATATGGAAAATTTTAAAAATTTTGCATTTGGGTTGTTTGATATTTTGATTGTTGAATTTTTAGTATTGTAGTGATTGAATGATTGGAAATTTTATCTTTTTGATCGTGTATTGGATATCAGTCATGTGGGGGGTACTGAGTGAGTGGTTATCAGGAATTCGGGTTTTGGTTGTGATTTTGTTTCTCACAATTAGATTTTGTGGTGTTTTGAGTGAAATACTGCAGAATTTCGTCTTTATTTGTTGAATGAGGATTTATATGGGGCATGTGGATGTGCAATGGATAGTTTGATTTGATTCTGATGTTTGTTATCGGTTTTGTTGATGTTCTGGAAATACAAATGTGGGGATTTTTTTGTATAGAATCTGGGGAAAAGTTGCGTGAACGAAAATTATTTGATGCAGTAGATGCCAAGAGGAACCGCAAGAATAGCTGTCAAACTATCATTAATGTTGTGTATAATTAATGCATTTGATTTTTTAAGAGGTGCGATGGTTTGTTGGCCTCTGACATGCCTATCTGCTTTTGTCTGTTTGATTGTGTGTGCACAACTGTCTTGGATTTAACTTCGGTATGGGCTAATGTGATATGTTTGCATTTGCGTAACCCATGAATTTGGTGGAAGTTTGTATGTTTATTGCTTATATTGGCCCAAGAATTTAAAATGCTGATTTCTACGAGTCACTCTATGTAAAAGGATTAAAAAAATGTTTGTAAAATTAGTATGGAACTAAACACTGGAGTAATTTTGTGTAGAATTGTAAATTTATTATTTGAATGAAGTTCTAAATTATCAGTAAGTGGTTGACTTGTTGTTGACCGTTTACAAGTGCTGGTGGACTCATTAGCAAGACCCTTACTAGAACATTCTACTTGGTTGATATGAGCAGTCTGTTCTTCTTCCCTTCAGATAATCATATAGGCAACTCGTGATACCTTTTGTATTTCAATCCTTTTTATACAATTGTGAATTATTATGGGTAATTATATATATTTTTCACATCCTTTGTTTAGTGCAATGTGTGATCTGCACAACTGTCCCTAATAAGTTTATGTATTGATCTCTTTTTCTATTATTCTTCTAAGATCAATCTTCTGCATTGTAGACTGTATCTCTGTTAAAATCTTATGACATTACTCAGTTCACTGATGATTTATTTTCCTTGAAAATATTTCCAGCTGCTGTTCAGACATCCTTCAGACTGGAAAAACCGGTTTCAGAGCTTATTCCATATGTTGAAAAGTTAGAATATGATATATATGGTGAAATAGCTCTACCAAATACAAAGGTTTCTACCATGCTTCTGTTCTTATATTTTCAGTTTTTCCTAGGATTCTGTTTAGGCATACGAAGGGACTTATAAGCTATTTTATCTTAACAGGTGGCTATCCTGTCCATGCACCAAAGTGTTAAACCTAACTATACTGATGTGGTGTTTGGCGTTCTCTCTGATCCAATGAATGGTTCAATAAATCCAGTGTCCCTGAGTGTGCTGAGGTCATCTTTGATTGAACTGTTTCTCAAGCAATCCAACCTGACTTTGACACAATCAATATTTGGAAATGCATCAATATTTGAAATCTTGAAGTTTCCTGGAGGATTAACTGTAATACCACTGCAGTCTGCTTACATTTGGCAGATGCCTGAGGTTCTGTTTAATTTTACTCTTAACAATTCAATATATGAAGTATTGGAGTATTTTGATGACTTCAAGGATGAATTGAAGTTTGGATTGCATCTATTCTCTGACGAGGTACTGTCCCCTAACCTGATTTACTTGTTATTTTTGAGGGTTTCAACACTATTTCGGATTTCTCTCAGACCGGACTTGAATCTAATGACAAAAAGATATTGTCATGACTTTTTTTCACTTAACTGTATGCTTGGACCCTTTACTATGTCATATGGGTCATTTTTTCCCTCAATAAGTTTTTGCTTGAATTTAGTTCTCAACTGTTCAACTGTTACAATCAAGTTCTTTGGTCAATATTACACTTATTTAAACTACCAAATTCTCATTTTCTTCTCAAAGTTTACATGAACTGAACCAATTAAAATATTTTAAACTTCTTCCATTCAAAATCCACCAATCAAAGCATCTTATTTTACCTAAAATTAGAAAGTCCCAAATTTCCTTCTCTTCAAAACCGTAGTCTTACATCATGCAGAGTTTTAATTGAATATGACTAATGAACCATTCAAATTTCACAGTAAATTTTTCTAAACCCCTCAATTATTTAGTAGAAATTAAGATTTTGAAAGTTTTATTTAGAGGAAGTTGATGGAAGAACTTAATTGTGACATTTTGAAAAACTTGGGCACTCAATTTGAGCATAAAATTCTTGAGGCCTAAATCACACATTAGTCATAGTAGAGGACCAAAAATGTAATTATAACTTTTTTCCCTGTGACGAATTTACTGAAATCTTTATGGAAGGAGAAAGCAGAATGTCTAATTTTTAATACAGAGAACAAAGGCAGCAGAAATTATTCCGTAAGAAATGTTCATTGTTTTTTGCTCAAAGATAACAAATTCTATATAGGTTTTACTGGGATGGGAAAACTTATGGCCATAGCCCTGTTGGTCATAAATGAAAATTTAAGTTTACCTGTTTTAGTAGTTGGAAATTTGGATTCAGAAAAATCTTCTTGTATTGCCCTTTTTGTAATTTACATTTTATTGATGTTCCATACTTTTTTCATTCTTTGCACAATCAAAGAAGCATAGTCCAAAATGAATCGAATGAGAATGATGGTTTGTCTTGTGTTGTACATTGAGGTATTGAAATTTCACTGATGATGTATAAATGTCAATCCATTGAATCTTCCTTATCCTAAATCCTACTATCTGCAGGAAAATATTGAAAGTTCGATTTTAGTCTACTTGCAGTTGCTAATATAAACATCTACAAATATTGTTCGCATTGCACTGATATCTAACACCCGTGTGCCTTTTTTTGGCAGAATGTATACGTGCAAATAACAAATGAAAATGGTTCAACGATAGCTCCTCCAGTAGTAGTCCAGGCGTCAGTCATGCCAGGCGTTGGTAACCTCATGCCTCAAAGATTAAAACAATTAGCTCAAACAATAACAGGCTCTGCTGGCAAAAATCTTGGCCTTGATAACTCAGTTTTTGGCAGAGTTAAAGAAGTCAGACTGTCTTCTTTCTTGAAGAAAAAACTTCATGCTTCCTCACCTTCTCCTTCTCCTGCTCCATCACCACAGTTAACTGATCACTCTGAGCCATCAACTTCTCCACATCCTTCTAGTCCGAACTCTCAAATTTCACCAGCAACTGCTGAGCAACCTCCCTGTTTTGACTGTGAAGTATCTTCACCTGCACCATCTATTGTGCCTGAGCAACCTCCTGACCCTTGTCCGTATAGTGGCTTCGTACACCATCCTATTTCTTCACCAAAATCCTTTTCCCCTGACTATTCACCTTCTGCTGCCCCTACCTCAGATTCTGCCAGCCACACTACTGAGGAAGCTTCTGATCTGTTCCATGGATCCAAGCTTCGGCAGGGTGAAGAAACATCTAAAAAATTGGTGTCTCAGTTACTTGCCCCATCCTCTATATGTAAGTGTATCTGGTCATGTAGACTCACTTCTGTTTCTCATGCTTGGCTATAGTTGAAACTTGGAACTGATAAGATTTGCATAATGCTGACAACATATTATTTAAGCATTCTTTTAAAAGTTTTGTTCTACTTTGTGGACCCACTAATCTTTTTGGTAGCATGGTTACTCAGTATTTCTTTTACACATCATCACCTTGCATGCATGTCAATTACTTTTAAAGAAGTAGAAAGTAGTTGTAGTTTAAATATCAGTTGCTGTATCAGATGACTCGGTTTTTCTTAAACATGAATTATGGTCTTCTCTTGATTTGCTGTATTTTCTTAGAACTTTGTTTTTACTTTTCCCTTTTTCTTTATTCTGTGCAGCATCAGCGGGTGGTGATTTCCGTGGGGAAATCTTGCTAATGGGATTTTGTATGCTGTTAATTTCTTTTGTTTTTCTCAATGATACCACATTTGATGATATGGATGTTGCCTGATGAAGGATCCTGGAGACATGCAAGGAATAAAGATGCTTTGCAAGTTTTGTTCAGACATAGAAGGAAGAAGCTTCCGTCCAATTTTAATTTGCCTTAATTTTACTTCAAGCATGCAACCACCACCATGTAAAGCTCCGGTGGGTAAAGGGTCAAAGCCAGAAAGTTGGCAGGCCTCTCATCTACTACTACATATTATCTGAAGCATGAAATTGATCCCAAAGGGGTCAACTAACAAACAGCGTGATCAAGAGCAAATTTTCCTTTCAGATGTCAGAAGAACCGTCCCTTGTATACAATCAAGTGTATGATAAGCAAAGAAATGTGGGTTCTTTGAGCATCTGAATCTGTAAAACGTCTACAGTAATATCTAGCAAAGAGATAAATTAGTCACACTTGTATAGCTCTATGCTCCCCCTTTTTCCTGCTTTTGAAAGAAAATAAGAATTCAAATTCATCCATGAAGAAACACCATGACTGTGCTCTGTAGTCGAGACAGATCTTTTACTCTAAAAAAAGTGGTCAAAGGAAATCGTAAGAGAAAGGTAAAAGTTAATTCCATGTGTTCTTAAAGGTAAAAATTGTGAAGAGATGCCGTACCTAGAGTTTGATTTGAAGTATGAGAAGTGAAAGAGAAAAAGAAAAAAACATCTTGCTGCACATAATACTAATGGTTGATGATTGATTATTCATACATTGTCTCACAACATTGATTCCTCATGGATTGTTGGTATAGTTATAATTTAGTTAAAATGAAATTTCAGCTTTTTTATCTAAACTTTTTTTTCTCAAATTCGTCATTAGATGTAAAAAAAGTCTTATTTTTGTCCATTGGTATGATCTTTTCGATAATTTATTACACTAACTTAATCAATTTAATGATACATAGTTTAATAGACATTTTCAGTCATCAAACAAAGTAAAGCTCAACAAATTGAAGTAAAACAAAAACTTACATGAGAGACCAAAGACCAAAGTTAACCAAACAGGCCGAAGAGACAGTGTGCAGGGCTTATTATTGTTAGATCATTCAATCATCAGGGTTTATAGTTTAATTCAATAATAAACAATATGTTTAATTCAAAACCATAGATAATAATAAAAAATTAATAATCATCAATGAACCAATTAATAATAAACAAAACCATAGATAATATGTTTAATTCAAAAGGTTTATAGTTTCATTTTGTAAAAAGAATGGAGAATTTCTAATATTTTGCCACATCATATTCTAAATCAATTAAAGCTTATCTGGGAAAAACAATTTGGAGTAAAGTCATTCCTCCTCATAAAACTTTCATCTTATCAAAACTACTGCATAGCAGATTGCCTATTAGTTAATTAGGAAATGTGGGATAAATGTGATATCATTTTATCTTCATTGTTCCATTTTTTTAACATCATTGTTATTTTTAGTAAATATTACCAAGTTTTCCTAAAACTAATATATATGGAAAAGATGTTATCAACTTAATGTATTTTACTACATAGGTATTGTGGGAATGATAACAAAATAAATTTGACACAAATAAGTTATGCACACCAGCAAAGACAAATTTTTATTTATTAATATTTTTTCCACTTTGACCCAAAAAAACAAGATCATTGATTTGAAGTAATTATGTTAAGAAACAAAGTAATTTATTCTACATTTTGTTTCTAGTTTTTCATCTAAATTAGTTGTTCTTTGAAATCTCACTGCCATCTTCTCCCATAATTTGTAACCATCAAAATTTAGTAGTTGTCAAATCTGAGATGTTCGAGATTTCTTAATATCTAATTATATAACAAAACCTTATTTTAAAAATGATTTTATAATTTTTTTTTTCAAAAATAGTTAAAGTTCTATGATACGAAGTTAACCATTATGAAGTACCAAGTCCCCAATGGACTATTATGAAAACTCTGATATAATATTTCACCTTTTATTTTTCTCCTCTTAATAGCCAGTTTTGAAGTGAGTTCCAAAAGGCTTATAAATTTATCACCTGGATAATGTAGTTATGAATTGGGATGTAGAGGGTTCTCGTGGATTCTTGCGTTATGTAGTTGAATAGAGGAAGAGACATTAATAAAATAAAATATTATTTTAAGATAAATTAGTAGAATATGAAATACTACAAAATTTAAATATAATTTCATAACTGAGTCTTCAACAAGATGCTAACAATAATCTGGACCACATAATATATCCTCAATAAAATATAATTATCATTTTATTCTTCTCCTCTAAAGACCACATGATTACCTTATCTTTCACCTTTAATCAAAATATATTCTATATTTTCCTCTTAGTTGTGTGCAAAATATAGAAGAGTTGGATGAGATAGAAGCTAAATCAAATTCAAATGATATTTTTCCACCAACTAAGATAGACTGTCAATAAATGATACTCAACAACTCCAATTCCCACTTGCTAGATATGTGAACTCTTTCTAACCAGTCTAACAAGATCATTCTTAGAATAAAAAAATATATATAAAAAGTAGAACATTTTACTTAGGTTACCAACAAAATTAGGTCATTAACAACTCTCTAAAAAAGACATATCTGGGTTCTAGCCCTTTGGAAACTCTAGAATTGTTTAAGAAATGCTTGATTCCCAACTCTCAGCCCCTTAATTACTTTTTTATTGCAATTCCTTCCAAAAGGCCCCACGCGAAGTTAACCCCAAAGAGTCTTGGATCAACAGGTCCTGGGAGATTGAATGAAACTGTGAATGGTCCAGGTGGGCATGACTTCCGAATTTTCATCTCATAAAGTAGTAATTGTCTTGTTTTAGGTGATCCTCTTGTTATGGTTCTTCCATGAGTTACCACCCCTTTGATCGTAACTCTCCCGTTAGATTGAACATTACAAGTAACCTTACCTGTTACAAAGTGAAATGATAATCCATTAAATATACAATTATGAAAAAAATGAGTACAAGTCATGAAAATTATGAATTTATCATTAGATGAAGATTGATGGATTTTCTGAAAAAAAGGAACCACAGGACATAAAAGAATTGAGGCAGATTCTAATTGAAGCCACTTGCAATTGAAAATGATCACACTTTCACTAGATCACTATCTTGTCTTACCAAAGGTCTATGCACAAATTTGTACAAAAGTTACAACAAAAAAACAACTAACTATCATGGATACCATGATAGTAGCAGTTCTAATAAACATCACCCAAAATATTTGTCCAAGTGAATGAACTCTTCAGGAACAGAATAACTACTACCCCTTAATAAAAGCAAGCTGCAAGCACTCAGTTAATATATAAAAAGGTTCCATGGTATAATGGATATCCTGGTCATCTCCATTTCTGATAGATGGAATAACAACCCTTCCAACAGATCATTAAAAGACAATAAGGACCTACTTGGATGAAATTTTTCATAAACACTTTTAAGAAAAGAAAAAAATAAACTTATTCAAAGTCTAAAAAATAATTTATGAACAAACTAATATGTAGAAATGTTTTCATATAAGTTTTTTCAAAATCATATTGTTACTTGTACATAAGTTAGGTTTAATTTATGAAGAAACTTTCACTTCTTTCTTATTCTCATCTTTAAGAGATTTCCAGAAATAAATAAGAGTAGTAAAATTTACCTAAATGTTTATGGACCCCAACTAAGGAAACTCTGAATACATATGCCGCTTCACCAATACCAATATCCACAGTACCCAAAGGTGGACACAATATTCCATTTCTGGCTGACCCTTTAAAAACAGTAGAACAATTCTGACTCCAGAATCCAATATCAGGAACAGATAGAAGTGGCATGTATGTTGGGCCGTCAGATTTGCAGGTGTTCTTGGAAGGATGAAGCTTGACATTGTGTTTTGTAGGGAACATAGACCGGAACTCTGGCATTGGCAGTGTATCATCAACATTCTTTCCTTTGTGTCTCTGTTGAAATTTCCCTGATTCACCTTCCTCATTTTGAGAATTCTCCGGCTCTATGTTCACACTATAGTCATCATCTTCATAGTCCGCCCAGTCACTAGAGTTTAACTTGAGAGTGGTTACCCTAGTTAAAGACTTGAATCTATTCAAATCCTCCTCTTCGATGTATGCAGTAGCAGGATCATCAATAAATACAAGCCCTCTCACAATTCTGAAAAGATTGGGGTCCCATTTCTGTTCATGAAGATCCAAAGGGAAAAAACTGGTGAACTGCGGGCTATCCGGTGTAAAATCAGAAGAGGGCAAAAACAATTTTCCCTGTAGATACATACGGAGCATATGGGGATCCAAGACAAGTTCACGAGAAGAATATCTGAGCACATGGTAATACATTCCCTCCAAGAAAGCAATGGGAAGAAATGAAGGTGCCAAATCACTCAAACTGTAGGGTGGGGATCCACCAATTACTCTTTCCCTCACAGAACATCCTGTGTTATAATGCTTGATATCGGGTCCCAAATAAGTAGTGTAGATGAAATCAATAAGAAACTTCCTATCACTGTCAGATGGTACTGAGCTGTCACCGACAGACTCTCCATAATCAACGAGATATCCTCTAAACTCCATGAGTGCTACAGATTCAAACTCAAGCTCCCCTGAAACAGCAAAGAGAATTTACAACAATATAGAATATTTATTGAAGATTATATTTATAGTTTGTAATTTCTAATGAGGTAATAAAAATCAAGGTAAATACATCTATCTGTTTTGTATGAATAGATTTAAAAGATCATGCTTAGGGTTTAACAATATCATGCCTTTTAGACAATCCTTTTGAAGACTACTATAAAAATCTAGTCACATTTGAGGGTTTTCCTATGGTGACCCTCTTAATGGGATTTCCAATACACATTACTTTGAGAGTGGTATCCAGTTATTGGGTTCTGCGAAGAGGATAATGATCTTTTTAGAAGAGGGATTTAGGGTTTTTTAGAAGAGGGATTTAGGGTTTTGTGAGAGAGTAAGATAAAAAGTTGAGTTTGTTATTACTCAGCCACATGAACAACTACTAATAGAATATGAAACAGCAATAAAAAATAAAGAAAGAGAAATATTCTAATCCAGAAAGTAACAATATTCAAAGAGAAATATTCTAATACAGAAAGTAGCAATATTCAAATAAAGAAAGAAGAATATTCTAATACAGAAAGAGAAGTCTTCAAATGAAAAAATAAAAAACTAAGAATAAGACATAGCAGTCTTGAGAAGAAACTTACAAGTACGGAGAAGCAGGTAGATTTGCGTCTTCAAGCGCCGCACAGTTTGCACAGTTTAAAGAGAAGACATGAAAATTAGGGTACTTATATATATATATTAGTTTAGGAAACGCTAAATGAATTTAGGCAAGGCTAAATTAGATCACGCCTATAAAAATGTTGTTTAAAGATACTAAAAACAAAGGTTTTGGAAACGTGGATTAATTAACATTAAAAGCCACAGTTATTTGCGCCGAGACCCTTCAGGCCACGTTGATCTACGTGTTGCCTTTTAATTGTGTGCCTTAAAACAAAATAACCGTGGCCTGAAAGAAACAAAATTGTGGGAAAAATTTTTCCTGCTTCCCTGGCGTGCTTTGTTCTATAAAAAAAACACCAATGTGTATCACACACTTCATTACACATTTTATCTCTGCATTTTCATAGTAAATACGAATTTGATTTGAGGTTTTTATTTGGGTTATGTTAGGTATTTACGTATTGTTCTATATCGTTATACTTTTAACATGGATAACCCTTTGTTGGATAAATTGGAATTACACTAGCCTTTGTATTGTTAGGCTCTTGAGTTGGATAATAGAGAGTTGTTGAGACGTTGCATTGTAGTTCAAATGGCTCGAGGAAAGGGTGAACATACCTGGAATAGAAGGTAATCTTGGTGTGTAATAAAACCGTTCAAGGGCATGCCTATTGCTGTTTTTCAACAATTTTTCCTGCCTAGTAGCATGAATGTAAAATAATTCTCCTATGAGTTTGCAGAAATTGTCCTCTTATGCAAATAATTCTCTATTTAGGGTGCTTGGATAAGCTTTTCTTTGTTAATAATGTTATTAATAGTAGCAACTCGTTTCAAAAGCATGAAAGATTGCAGTCCTTAAGGCTACAGAGTATTCAGAGGACCGCAAGGAAGAGATTGAGAAAAAAGTCCTTGAAAGTCCTCATGAAAGTGTAAGCATTTCAAAATGCATTTACTTAAGCTTGGTGAAAGTATATCTCTTACATGACTTATTGGAGTGTATAGCTTGTGTGAAAGAAGTTAAGGATGTAAAGGAGGCTGCTTTTGAGTGAATATGAGTAAAATTGTGGGTATCAATTAAAGAGAGAAATATTGCTTAAAAAATTTGTATTATTTGTGTTCATTAAGGAGCAGATCATGAGATATAGCACTGTTTACATATAATCAAGGAAGAAGAAATAAAAGAAACTCTTGTTAGACACTTACACTTGGATAAGAATATGCTTTTGTCCTGTTTTAATGTATTGATTGTTATATATGTTATCTGTTAAAACATTTAATGCAGATAAATCAATTACAAGGCGCCACAAAACTTTTGAATCAGTGGATCTAAGGCAAGAACAAGACCATGGTTGTGCTGATACTAAAATTGAGGTTGAAATCTTAAAATCTGATTTAGGCATAGGATATGAGGTTCTAATATTATTACTGTGTTGCATGGCTGCAGTGATGAACGGGTGAAACCAATTAAAGGAGCTATTGACTTGATTGCAACATTTGGAAATCTTCCAAAGAACCCTGATGAAAATTGAAGTCTCAATGGTGGTAATACAACCATGTTTGACGGTGTTACGCAATTGGAACTTTGTTTAAGAGGTGGTTTTCCTGGAAACTCATGTAAACAAGCAAGCGAAGCAACTGAGGAATGTCAAAGATTGAACCATTCATACACCTCTGCATTTTCTTGGTGAGTTCTGTGTTTTCTTGTGACTCTTTTAGTTCTTTAAATGATATCTACCACTACCAGATTATGTAAAATCTTTCTAGTCTTTCTACCCTAAGAAACTAATTTTGATCAATGTAAGGAAGTTCTTTGTGGAGTTTTTTTTTTATATTATTTCTCTCGTGTTCTTTGTGAAAGACATATTGAAAAATTATTTTGATTACAACAAAATGCTAATGTGGTTATTCTGCTATGAGTGGACAGCAAAATGCTGACCGTTTTGGTTCAGCCTTACACCAATTTATTTCTATGTGCTTATGTTTCTGTCAAATCTGCATCTTGTAGAGCTTCAGGCACAATTACTTGACTTTCTCAGGTTCCAATGTTGTTTCATAATGGATTTAAACGAGAAAATAAATTCTTTGTACAATGCAGAAGCACTTCATACGGTCTGTGTGTAAATTGAATTACAGGGTTGGTATTTAGATACGAATTGGAGTCAAATATTTGAAAGTTAAAGGAGATGTTGCATAAGATTGAGCTTCATGTAATGGGGCCAAAACATTTGGTATTGGCATGTTAATGGTTATGCAGTGTTTTCTACTATAAGCCTAGAAGGCTAGTAATTATGTTGTGTACAAGGGTTTCAACAGCAGTGTTATGCTTTAGGCCACAGTTTTGTATTCTGTGTTGTCGTCTAAAGTGATATTTATTTTATTGTAGTAATTCAAATAAAAAAAAGGAATATTCTAATCCAGAATGAGAAATTTTCAAATAAAAAAATAAAAAACTAAAAATAAGATATAACAGTCCGGAGAAGTAACTTACAAGTACGGAGAAACAGGTAGGTTTGCGTCATCAAACACCGCAGAGTTTAAAGAAAAGACACGAGAATTAAAGTATATAATAATAATAATAATAAATTGATTTAAATAATTTTAATTCTTACAACTATCTATTTCTAATAAAGTAACAACTTGTCATTTTTTAATATATATATATAGATTATATCAATTATAGGTATTGAATTTGTGCAGTCAATTTTTCAATTTCAATCCAAGTGATGGTTTTAATACACATACATGTACTTATAATTATAATCTTATTATCTTTCCCATTCAATCTTAAACTACCCTATATGTTTATATAGAATATTAATAAATTATAATTGAACTTTATTGATTTTTTATATTTAGTTGAAATGTACATAAAAATCAGCAATCTATCGTTACAAATACTTTAGTTGGTATTTAAAAGGAAAGATAATACATATTACATTTGTTATCCAATCCAATGTTTAACTCCAAGTATTTCTAAAATGAGGGTATGCTTAACAAATATTGTCTATCTTTTATTCACACTACACATTTTAAAGAAAAATATGCATCTTTAAATAAATAAAACTTTAAAAACATTTATCCTAAAATATCTTAAATACTTTATATATTTTTAAATTTACTTCAACAAAACAAATACTATATTAAAACAAAATATTATAATAAATATTTTATTGAAAGATATACCTACATTATAATTTAACTCTTTATATGTATTCTAATTTAGGGTTGAAGAAGAAAAGTGAGTTACAAAATAAATGAAATACTTTTAAGTGCACAAATTTGTCCAACCAATGAAAATATTTACAACATAAATAAATCACAATATAATTTCCAACTTATATCATAGTTACATTGAAATATAAAATTATTATTAGTATTATTACCTGTGGATGAATCAAATTAATTAACCCATTTACTCAATTTTTTTTTACACCAGTCTTTCTTAGAAATTTAGTTCTGGACTCATAATTGAATTATTAATTTGGATGAAGTTATCATAAAAAAAAATGATACTGATCCCGTTCCTTTATTCACCCAATAAATATATGGGTTTATACCAAGTTGGACTCTTAGTTGTGACTTCAAACTGTCATGTAAGACAAAATTTTAATAAAAAAAACTTCATGTAGAAGTATAAATTAATAACATTGATGCATAGAATGATAAAAATTACAAAATTTCACTTGAATTTGATAAAATATAATTAAACAAACTCATATGGCAGTGTAAGACAAACAAAGATGTTAAAAATATTGTAGTTAACAAATAACAGAAAAAAATTTATCAACATGATGGTTTGATGAATATGTTAGGTTTATAAAGGTGAAAAGCCTACCAAGTCAACATTATAAAACAGTTAAAAAGATAATAAAATAATATAGTAAGGAAAATAATGTTTTAATAACCAATTTTTCTTAAATAATCATTTGAAAACTTCACTTTAATAATAAATATTATACTCAAGTTACTTACCAAATAATCAATGAGAAAAAATAGAATTGATATGAGTTATATAATAATTGCATATAAAAACCTCCATTATCATGCTAACAAGGAGAATGGTGACAATAATTGTAATATACAAAACAATTGAGAAGTGTCATGTACTACAACCCATTATTTAATATTTGAAGAGCTGTGAACAGTTTGTCATCTATTCATTGATTCCATTCTGTTATACAATGTATCAAAAGTTTTCTTCAATCCCTTGAATTGCATTTATATTTTCAAGCAGGTCCGTCAACCAAGCCTTCTACCATAAATATAATATGTTCTTGGATGAAACACTATGTTGAAGTGAGAAAATATGTTGAAGTGGTTGAATAAGTTTCAGACCGACTTCAAGCATTGAGATTCTTGTCTTAGAACTTGAATTGGAGGTACTTTGATTTCTTAAAATGTCTCTTTGTATTAGGTCTTGGTTTATTGTTGGAGAGGGGATGTACCTGCAAAAAAATACTCTAACGATCAAGTCAATAGACGTAAGAGTAAAGATAAAGAGACAGTCTCCTTATCAGTGGAGATTCTCCCTCTATTTATAGAATAGTATTGGACTTAGGTATTGTTCCTTAGGGTTTGTGATTGCTAACTTTGTTATTGGGATGATTTTCACTAATTGTTATTGTTAACACCTATTTCAAGATTTATGACGTCATTTTTAAACTATGTTTAGAACTTGAATTTGGACTTACTTCTCAGATTGACTTCCAATAATAGGTCCGACCGTTATTCTTAAACTATACCGAGAACTTAGACTTGAGTCGACTTCTCAAACCGATCTCAAGTAGTAAATCCAATGAATAATATATCCAAAAAAGACTTAGAATAAAAAAAAAAAGTAGACACGATTAAAGATAATTTAATTATTAAAATTAAAAATTATCAATCTCTACTTACATATGCATAAGAATGACGGACTAAGTTTAGATATTATTTACGTGCATAGTTTCAGAGTCATTAATAACTACATTAGGTTGGTTTTGGAAAGTGAACGGAATATCATGAAAAAACCTTTGTTTTTGTATATTGAATTACTATTAGAAATTAAGACAAGAAATACGAGGACAATAAGAAATAACTAGTGAAACACTGATAATTTGCAAAAGAATTTTGACTTTAGTCTTAAAGAAAAAAAAAATCAGAAAATGTGAGATATAGAACTTCCTTATACCTTACATGACCCCAATTATCAATCCAGTGAACAATAACACAGGTGTTACAGAATTGTGATAAGTTTAAAGCAGAAAAAGTTCTCTGTATAAGATTGTATGAAACCACAACACTCTCCACTAGGACACATTGCTTATCAAGACATATACACAACATTAATACACAGACAGATTGGTAAAAAAAACTTATTAATGTAAAAGTAACAGTTTAGCAGAATCAGAAGTGAGCAGAGAACCTTAACTAAATGAGTAAACAAACCCTAATTGATGAGTGATAATCCAAAGGACTTCAGAATAAGTGGCATCATTCATCTAAGAATTGTATAAATCTCCTATAGTTTGAATACTATAATTTTTCAGTTCTGCTAAAAAAAGGGATGAAGTCACTTACCATATGGAGGGCAATTACTTCTGATATGTGTAGTCACCTCTTACAATACCTTCATGTCTAGATCCAAACTGAATCATTAAAGAAAAGACAATAATAGAAAAGAGCAACATATTAGTTTTCTACCTTATCTATGTGGAATTTTCAAACCGCTTTAGACATTGGATAGAGATGTGTATCGTGAAGAAAAAAAGGTTCAAGATAATGAGAATGAAATGGGTAAAAGGCTAGAAAGATGCTCCATTAAGCTTCTTCAATTATCATTCAATTTCCTCAGGTTGGCAACCATATTCTTTTACCCTAAGATGGAGATAAAGTGAAGACGGTTCCTTGAAATAATGGGGGAGATATTTTGAACAAGAGGTCAACACTTGAAATACGTACAATTTACCTGTAGAAAAACTATAGTAATTTAAGATCTAACCGAACCAGGAATAAGAAAACAAACTTCATACAATTAATTCAAACCCACTAAAAAAGGTGCCTGATATTAACATGCAGAAAGGAAGATGTGGCAAGTCTTGAAAGTTATCCTTTGTGAATGAAACTATTTATCTGTTGACATACACAACACACAAGTACAAGTGTGCAAACAATTAGTAAACAGAAAACCATCTTATCAAATTCAAGTAAATTTGCAAAACAAAAACATCAGCAAGTAAAACTAGAAAAAGTAACATAGAGAACCTAAAATGATGGACACCCTACTAGAGTTTACAGGCTTAAACTTAATAGAACATTCAACGGAATACTAATACTCACCAAAACATTGGAAGCCAGGAGAATATTGTCCATTTTCTTCCATTAAAAGGGTTTTTTTGGAGTTAGACATCCAACCATTTCCAAATCAACCTCCATGTCCTCCCCCATTAAAAAAAGAGAAACTAGTTGAACATGTAGAAGTCAAATCACCAGTTGACGATGAAGGTAATTCATCTCTTTCAGATCAAGACATTTTTTATACCACTTATCCTTCAATGTAAACACTAACAAAACATGAAAATAAATATGCCTGATGGCCAAATTCATATACAATAATAAGGTGAAATTGACTAAATAGACAACACAGTGTATTTGACTCGGTCAAAATCAAATTCTGACCTAAGTCCAAGTTCATATACACCAAAAAGAATACAAAAGGAAGATTGAGAAACCATAACAAAGCCTGATCTACTATAAAAATCTGAGCACACCTCTCAAACGCCATCACCTAAACCATATTCCCATCAAAAATATTGAAAGTGTCATGAATTCAGTAACATAGTTCAATGACATTAAGATCAACTATGTCACATGATCTTCATAAGAAACGAAATTCTAAAAAGACAAACTTTTTTAAGCAATTTGGTTCTTTTTCACCTCCATTTCAATAATATACAACTGAGGAAAAGAAAAATAATTTGAAAATTTCAACCAATTTCAACTCCCAAATTAGGAACCTTGAAACAGGAGTGCAGAAGAGTCCCAAGGCACAGATTGTCAGTGGCGCAGCTGCCTAAAAGGTGGTCCAAGTGGAAACACACGACAGTGGCCACAAGATCAAGTGGATAACGAGCCACTTTATAAACATTCAATCCTACCATTCTCTTCTTCACACTTCACTGGAAACATCAACTTTTCCTTATTCTAGTTACCACTGCTCAACTACTAAATTATGTTGTCTAATTTTTTTTTTTTCATCTTTAGAATCAAATAATGTTTCACTTACATAAAGATTTACTTTACAGTTTTTGGAATATGTTTGGTAATAAAATAAATACATTTTACAAGCAAATAATGTCCAGCAGAAAAGCAAAGCAACCTAAAGAATGTAGGCTGTTATGTGCATTAATAATCTTTTTTTTATCATATATCATATCACACATGAAAAACAATCTTATAAATATTTATTAGGTATGTGCAGTTTGGTGTTTTTTTAAATGCATACCACCACAAATTATATAATGGATGTTTTTTTTGTAATAAATTTACCAAATGGCTTTTCTGGTTTGGCAACATCTTCTTTGCATTTTATTTTTTTTATCCACACAATTTAAATGAAATCAATAGTTTGCACCTTAAAATGCCCCAAAGCAATACTACTGAAAATTAACAGAGAAATTACAGCAAGCATTCACATTGGAGAGATTTACGGGCAAAGAAAATAAAAGCAAATGTATATAGATTAAGAGAGAGAGTAAAGAATAAATAAAAGTCAGGAAACTGGTGAAGATCTCCTTTTGAAATGTAGTTCCTTCACCAAGAAATAATGTTTTTTTCAAATAACTTGTGGGCACATGCACCAGAAGCAGCTTTTCAGATCTTCTATATGTCAACTCCATCCTTGAAATGAGGTGTTTCGCATCATTTACCTGCTTAAAATTATCCAACTGGCATAATTCTGATATGATAAACCAGGTTTCAGTTCGAGAGATCTCACAGATGAAGCTATATAATGAGCAATGCTCGCCACCAAGATCTACCTGCAGGTTCCTAACACCTTGGTCAGCCTTTAAACTTGCAAAACTAAAGTATCAAGAAATTATTATATGATCAAACATTACGTAATTGTCTATATGATACACTATAAACTCTTTTACCTAGATTACATAATATGATTATGTGTCACTTTTAAATTACTAGAACCGCCTAATCTTGAGTCATGTAATAATCTTTTGTACGATAAAAAGCTAAAAAGCTTTTAGCTTTACATGATCATGTGGTGAAAAATTCCAAAGACACCAAAGATTATGATTTTGGCATTACCTCTACGACCACGTGTCCAATCTAGGACTGAACGGATAGGCCAGAATGAAGCCAAGTGGTTCCAAATCCAGTTCAAGCTGCTTGAGATCTCCTCAAACGCAAACCTCAGGTCAGTCTCATCAGTTTGGAAACGGTAACTAGCATTATGAGTAACCACACCTTGTAGCTCGTAGCGGCACACAGGGCAAGTGTTGTGCATGCGCAGCCAAGGAATGATGCAGTCAGAATGGTAGAAATGCTTGCATGGCAACTCTCTGGCTTCCATGTCAAGCTCAAACTCATCTTTGCAAATAGGGCAATTGGGGTCACTTTCCAAATGGGCCTGTGTCAGTTTCACCACTGGCAATGCTGAAATGGCAGAAGATGCTGCTGGAGGTGGCCCTGGTCTATTGTTGTTCTGAATCACCCCATCGATGAAGTCATCTAATAACGTGTTCTCAAAAACGGTGTCAGTGTCGTTGGTCTGAGGAACCAAGTTTTGTTGTGGTGGGGAAATAGGCCTATTTGCACGAGTTGGCCTTGGAAACCGAAGTGTAATCCAAGCCTGAGGATCTGAACCATCTTGGTTTTCTATTTCCCATCGTGTGGTTGTTGTGTTCAAGTGGTTGTTGTTTTGCCTCCTTAGAGGTGGATCAAGAACGAGGGCCAAGTTATCCAGAAGCTGAGTTGCTGGTGAAGGTTCGAGGTTGTTTGGCACGTTCATGAGAAGCCTTGGCCTTGAGATGTCAAGCTCATAACGCAGATGGTGGAAGCAATAGGGGCATATAGAACCATTATTGTTTGTAAAGGGTATTCTCACGGTTCTTTGGCAATATAGACACCAGAAATAATGAAAAGTTCTGGTTCTTCTAACCCCATCTATAACGATACGAGAACGGCCTGTTAGAGACATAGGGATTGGGATGAAAAGGTTGCTGTTTTTTGAGGAAGAAGGAGCTTTTTTTGACAGAAAGAACGTGACTGTTATATGTATTATGGGGTTTTGATATGAAGGAGAAAAAACAAAAGGGGGTGCGTGATGAAGAGGAATGGCCTAGGATTGGAGGCACAAGAAAGGGATTCCTTTGGTTTTGTTGCCATTGATATCTGCATGCTTGGTTTTCTTGGTGAACTGTTTCTCCCTTGCACAAGGCAAAGGATGCTTGCATGATAATGGTAAGTTACAAGGGCTTTTGGTTTGCTTGAGGGTTTGTATACATGTGATGCAATACTATATTAAATTATTGATTGTTTCTTCATGGAGGTTTAGTAGCAAGCCTAGACTAGATGCAAAGTAAGATTTAACTTGGTTTAATTTCTTTTGGTGTTTTTTGAAGAAAAAATTTGATCAAATAGAATTTTAGAAGGAGTTTTACAAGTTTTTTTTTTTTTTTTTAAATCTTCTTCAAACTAAATTAATCTAAAGATGTAAAAATATAAAAATAGTAGTTATTTTTATCTTGATAATTATACGAGAACTTTATTGGTAAAAAATAACATTTTATATCAAATAACTTTACTTTTAAATTTTAAAACTTTTCTTTTATCTTTAGTTTTAAAATTGTATTTTAAACTTAAAAAGGGTGTAAAAAACTTTAGAAACTTTTAATTACTTCTGTTGAGTGGTTCATTTGTGCAGAAGAGGAAATTGGAAGAAAATAAACAAATAATTGAAGTAAAAAAAATATTAAGTGGATTAATATAATAAAAAATAATAAAATATGTTGATTTTTGTAATTGTTAAATATTAAAAGGTGAAGAATAAAGAATAAACAATAAAATAACTATTTACCTTATTTAAATTTATACAATCCTATTTTTAAATGCATGTAAAAGAGAGTTATTCGAATACATAGCTGGTCAACTATGGCAGAGATTGAAATATATTAGATTGATTTGTTTAAGATATACCAAGCGAATTTGTTTGACTAATCAAGTTTAAGAGTCTAAGATTTGATGGTAGACTTGGTTTCAAGGCTTTCAATGAATTGTCATGAGCAAATATGTTTAAGGAGAATTCTTTTTACATTTTCATATTTTTCTTATAAATATTGAAAAGATCCATCTTAATTTTTTTAGTTTATAAAAACATATTCTTTCTAAATTATATAATTTGAAAGTTATTTTTATCGGAAACCAATTTTTGTTTGAATAAGAGTTTTTAAATTGTACAATTAAAAAGTTATTTTAAAAGAAAATTAGATTGCACATTTTCAAAGTTATTTTTTTATAAAGCAAAGTTGTAAAATAATTATGGAATCCAAAAGTCACTTTCTGTATTGCAAAATTTAAAAGTCATTATTGAGGGTTAGAAAAACTTCTAGCAAAATGCAATGTAATATGTTATCCTCTTCCTAAATAAAGAAAGCCTGATGGAGATAAGAAAGGGGGCACAAGTAAATGGCCAACAAAAAGAGATAAAAAGGACCATTGATGATGATGCATAAGGAGATGATAGAAACTAAGGACAATTTTGTTTTTTACTCACCCATGGAGGTGCAAGAAGAAATGCCCATGTTTGATATCTTTTAAATTTGATGGGTTTTCAAGTACAAAACACTATGGAGAATGATGGGTAAGTTTCGACGACACTATATTACTTAAGTTGATAATAAGTTTATCAGAGTAAATATATATATATATATATATATATATATATATATATATATATATTTGGTCTCACATAAAATAAAAGAAAATAATATAAAAAAGAAAACTTACAAATTATTTATTTTAAGATGTTGAATCAAAAATCATCTGATTGTCATAATTCATTAATATTAAACCTATAATAGAGGTGAAATAATCATATTCATTTATTTTAAGATGTTGAATCAAAAATCATCTGATTGTCATAATTCATTAATATTAAACCTATAATAGAGGTGAAATAATCATATTCCTAACTGAATTTTTTTAATGATAATATAATAAATATCAAAGAAATTTGTATATAAAATAAATAAGAAGGTAACAGATTTTAATCTTGAAAGATTATTGAATATTTGGTATGTACAAAATGGGTTAAATTTAGATAAATGTAAATGTTGGATTTAATTTCATTTACTTTCTTATAAGTAGTTACAATATCTTTTAAGATGTAGTAATTATTAACCTACAAAAATATTTTAATATTAATCTTAATCTCTTTTAAGGGTTTTTTATTTCTTTATAAATCAATCCTTGCATTACTGCATTGAAGTTTTTTTTTTTTTTTTCCAAAGAAAAAAAGGGTTTTAGTGATACCCAATTCTTTGTACTCCATTCTCAGATATAAAAAATGTTTCATGTCTTATCTCCTTATTACAATTCAATCAAGTTTTCAATTAGAAAAAAAAGGATAATTTAAACACTCACAAAATCTCTCTGTCTTTTTTTTTCTTCTTTAAATTTGATTATAATAGTTAACTTAAGTGTTCACAAAATATGTTTTATGTATTTTTCAAACACCTCGCTTAAGCAGCCTAAAAATGTGCTCACAGAACATTTTATGTAACTTAACTCATCATTTTTGAAACAGGTTTGAGTCAAAACAAAAATCTTTTTTATCTTTTCCTTTATGTTGGTGAATGCTCATTGTTTTTATGCAATTTAATTATTCAATCAATTTCTTTATAAAGTAATCAGAATCAAAATGATCAAACAAAAAAGAGCACAATTAAAAATAAAAAATATTTAAATAATTAAATCTAGAATAGTAGATTTAATATTCTAAAGCACAACACACCTCATACAAAGAAAAATAAAAGTGCTATTTATGATTTTTTTTCTTTAAACAATGTATCAAAAATTAAGAAAACAATATATTAAATTGTATTTAATCTCAAATTTTAAGTAAAATAAAACTATTTGTTATGCTTTCAAAGTGAGCAGAAGTTATATTGTATAAATATTGGTTAATACCTTTTGAGGCTTTATGGGTAATTAATTTCCGTGATTCATTGTTTTGATTGTTGAATTTTCAGTTTTATGGGTAATAACAGGTTATAACAATTTAAACTTAAAACACACAAGAGATAGAAATTATTTACTTGTCTATTTTAGCCATGATTTTTTTTTATTCATATAAGTATAAGTATAACTTAAATTATATAATTCAAAACTTAAAAAATATTATTTAATTAAAATATTAAACATCAAATATAAATATAAAAAGTTAACGGAGAATCACAGTATTAATCATTTGTCAGATTCAAATTTAAAGGTTTTAGTAGTTATCATATAGCAAACATAAATATTTAGTAATAATTAATTTTTACAAAATATTTGAAGAAATTATGAACTTTATTTATATTTATTTTTTAATAACTTTTCTTTCAACTCAAATTTAAGACATTTCTTAAAGTGTAGGAGATTAGTTTTACTAAAAATTATATTTTTAATAATAGTAATTTTAAAAATTATTATATCTGTATTTATATTATCATTGTTCATAAATTTTGGTGTATAAGGAAAGGTAGAAGCCCAAAAACATTATATCGATGCCAATATAGTAAATTATAAGTGTATGTTGTTATGTTTATTCAAAATATAATTATAATGATATAAAGTATACTAAGTAAATTATATTTTCTTAAAATAAAATAAATTTTAAAAGATATTACAAAACATTTATAATTGCAAACGATTAAAACTGCACTAATTGTATTTATTTAAAAAATATTAATTAGTTCAGTTAAAATAACTATTTTGGTTAAGAATATATTAATTAATTTAGAAAAAAAATTCACCGCATTCAACATAATTATTATTTTTCCAGCATAAGTATTTATATTTTTATTATATTAAAATAATATAAAAATATATAATTTTGTAAGAATGATATTTATAAATATTAAAATTTAAAAATTATATAATTTTATAGTAATAATAATGATAAAATATTATATTGTGGTTATTTCTTTAATAGATAATAGTATTTCAATTATTTATTCTATTAAATACATATATTATTTTATATTTATTAAAGGATAAAATTATCTAACTGAAAAATGACATAAAATTATTAAATATATATTTTTTTATATAATGATATAAAGAATTAAATTTTCAATAAATTAAAATAAAATAAAATAATCTGATTGAATTTTTACAGAAAAAATATGAATATGGTGTTATCACATTGTATATATATATA
>Ga0209489_100752_pt1 | contig 63896 bp, 17 predicted proteins | sample SiratrowhiteBW_FD_187527 | JGI IMG/M metagenome (GOLD analysis project Ga0209489, IMG submission 187527) | Root nodule microbial communities of legume samples collected from California, USA - Siratro white BW (SPAdes) (version 2) | ecosystem: Host-associated > Plants > Roots > Nodule | place... | reverse complement strand
AAAAAAAAAAAAAAAAAAAAAAAAAAGGGTATTGGTGGGAAAGTTTGAAGGGTCGGAATCTGAATCAGGAAATGGAAATGGAGAAGTGGTGAGAAGGAATGCGAGAGAGAGGAAAGAGAAGGTTTGAGGGTTGAGTTTGAGAGTGTGAAGAAATGCGTGATGTGTGAATTGGTTGAACCCTTTTTTTCTTTCCCTCTCTGCAGGCACACTTCTCGTTTTTGTTCAGGCGGCGGGTGAACAACGAGCCTCCCTCCCCTTCTTATTCAATTTATATAGCAACCAAAACCCACAAAATAAATACAAATAATAATAAAAAGAAATTAAATATATTTTTATTTTGTAATATTGAGTAGTGTTTGTTTTCCTCACCGATTGTGGCTGTTATATTTAAAGAAAAGTTTTTTTTTTTTTTTAATTTCTCTTTCTTAAATACCGTTAAGAATGAGTTACAAGTGGCTATGTGATGATAACTTGGTTTAGTTTTAAATTTTGTCTTCCTTATAGTTAAGTATTAACCTTTTAATAGCTAATAAAACTTCTTACCCTATTATTTGGGTTTGGTTTAAATGGTTTTAAGAAATTGTTATGATTTTTTAAATGCTAGGTTCTAATTTTTTTATATTCAGTTTTATTTCTTTCTTAAAATAGTTGTTAGGTTTTTACTTTTACTTCTTTTATATAAAACATTATTTTTTTCTTTATTGGGATGATTTTATTATGTTTTATTTTGTTTGCACAAGGTAAAAAATTCTTATTTTACTTTTTAACTGAATAGATATTAATAATGATAAAATAAATTTACTATTACTATTATTATTTAAATATTTTTATGTTATATCATTCATTTTGATTGTTATATTATTTACAATATTTATTTTACTATATCATAACTATACTTTAACACATTATCATTGATTAGAAGGTAAATTTGTTTTATTTTTTATATTTTTAAATTTTTTGGATTATAATGTGTATTTAACTCTATTTTTACTCATTTAAATATTTTGTGTCTATTAAAAAATATTTGTATTTTATTTTAAATTTGAATAAAAATGTTGTAAGAAATAGTATGAGATTAATATTAAATACACAATATGAAAAATATATAATGTATTTTTAAAATGTGGAAACTAAAACTAATTTTTAATAAAAAAAATTAAACGGTTTATTTATAAATAAAATGTAACGTTTGTTTATTTAACGAATAAAATGTAACGTTTGTTTATAAATAAACTAAACGGTTTGTTTAATTTTTTACTTAAATAAGTTTAAAGTGCTAACATATAAATTTTAAATATTTTCTTCAATCTTATATGATAAACGTTGCTTTAAGTTTATAAAAATAGTATTTATTTATATTATTATTATTATTATTATTATGTTGATTCTTTTAATTTATTTTTAAAATATTTTAAGATTTTTAGTTCGGTCTCTCAAATTATTTTTTATTTTATATTAACATATTGTGTCAATATTTATAATGTAAGAAATTTAATACATATATCTTTTAACATTTTAGACAATTTGATATGTGTTTCGATTTAACAAATATATAAATAATAAAATTAACAAAAATAACGTCACAAACTTCAACTTAAATTTAAAATTTATTAAATACCAAATTTTGAAAAATATATATTAAATATTTGAAACAAAAATAGCCGTATAGTCAAATTTAAAATGCATTTAAGTCATAATTCTTTTATAGTTATTTGATCTAGTTTTGTAAGATTCACTTAATAGTGAAAATTTAGGTAGTGTTATAGGTTATAAATTGAAATTCCTTTTCATAGCTATAGTATACTAAAAAAAAGTTTCTTTTTTTTTTAACATCCTTACATAGATAAAATCTGATATTTTTCTTAAAGTATTAAAATTGATATATGAGTGGGAGTTTTTCCCCTCTCGTTCACCAAAAATAAAATATTGCTACGATGAGTATATTCGTAAATCACTACTAAAGTTATATCGTATACCAGTGAAATTAAATTTTGAGTTATCCAGAAAACCAATGTCTTGTGAGAAAATAACAACTGAATTTATATTTTAAAATTATATTTTGCTTATAAGTATAAAATGCTGTGTGTCATTGTCTTTCTAGAAAAGAAGAATTGACTAGAATTATGTATCATTGTAAGTATACAAGGTTGTAATTTAAAAATATATATATATATATATATATATATATATATATATATATATATATATATATATATATATATATATATATATATATATATATATGTATATATATATATATATATGTATGTATCGTTGTCTGGTAAGATAATAAAGAATTGAGTTTAATTAAACATAATCATAAATTGTGGATAGAATTTTTTTTATTATAAAAAAATTATATTTCTTCAAGTCTTAACTAACTCATTTTTATATGGTGATAAAATTATATACCGTGAAAGTGAAATCACTTTCTTAAGATTTTTTAACTATTTTAAATTCATATTGTTATTATGTTATTACTTTATTTTTTTTATATTTTAATAGGTTATTAAACACTTTAGATTTATAGGTTACAAACTTAATTTATTTTATCTCGTACTCGATCTTGATTATATCAAGAAATTTCTATAAAAAATCTACTGTAGCGTAACAGAATGGTTTTTTTTTATCTGTAACCAGGATAAGAGAGAAGAGGGATGATTTTATCATTGTCCCTTACAAATTGTTTTATTTTTTTTTTAAAGAAGTTAAAGTCCCTCCTCTAGTAGGAAATTAAAAGTTAAAAAAAAATATTTCGAAAAACTTCTAATTATCCTTAGGAAAGAAAAATACAAAAGTAACTTGCTCAAAAATGACTATAATTAAAAAATTTAGAAAAATTATAATTTAAATAAATAATTAATCATATTTGTAACATCTTGTATCAATTAATAATAGATATACATTTAGTACTTCACTCTATGATTATATTTGAATTTATAAAGAGATGGTTCTAAATTATTCAATAGAATATAAATAGGTATAAATAAATATACAAAATTAAAATGTTATAAATTCTTCAAAAACTATCTTTTGAACTTAATTACAATGTCATACAACAAATAGAATAAAGTATCAAAAATAAAATATTTATACAATTTAATTCAATTATAATTTGAAATATATTATAAAAATATATCATATAAAGTCTAACAAACTTTATCTAAATTATTTTAAACGCGTGATCTAGAAGCATATCTAAGTTTAAATAGATATAAGATAGAGATACAAATAGAAGACTTGTATTAAACAAGTCTTGAAGAAAAAAAACTAACATCTTATTCATTCTAAATATTTTTAATATACACGTCTCAGATTCATATGTCAAAATAAATTATTCACATAAAGAAATGTATACTTTAAATAACTAATTTATACAAGGTCACAATGTCACATTAAATATTCGTTAATATCATATAAATATCTAAATAGAATATACATCACTATGAGTTCAATCACATATTACATTACATGCATAAAATCAGACTATAATATATACACTATCTAAAAGGTGTGCACATTAGCATATACATCATGTTATCTATTAAAATATTTAAACATTCTCACCTACTTATAAGCACATATAAATAACATTTATTAACTTAAAATACTTTAATTTTATCATACAAAGATCTCTTAAAAAAAACCATCATGAGTGATAAGATTTTTACTTGAATGAAAATTCTTTCAGTAAAAGAAAACTTTCACATCATAATTTTTGTTAGAACAACTAAATTATTACTTAACCAAAAGTCATCCAAATAAAAGATATTTTTCTTGCTTTCATTTTCCTTAGCAAAAATATCATAAAACAAAAGTGTAAATCATTAAGATTTCTAATTTTTGTCTGTTTCAACAAGTTTCATAATATCATCGGCTTTATTTACATTCAAAACCATTTACATTATGAAATCAAAATTTAACACTTTGACTCAAAATTCCATCAACATGCACAGTATTTGTATTTTAACATACAATCTTACTTCAAATTCATTCAATTTCTATTTAATTTTACCAAAGCATTTCATCTAATAAGTTTACAACATCCCAAAACTCTACATAAACTAAAATAAAATAATTAATTCATCAGCCCCTTTATCCTAATTCATATGCTCATCTTGAGATTTATAAAAAAAGCTAAACAAATTTAGGGAAGTCCTAATTTACTTAAGAAAGAATAAAACATATCAATACAACCTAAACTATTAGACATTTATTTATTTAACTCATATTTCACATGGACATAAAAACTTAGCATGCAAATCACACCAGAAAAAAGAGAACTTAATATATAGAGAAAAATAAAATTATTAAAAAAAATAGAATCTGACAAAGTCAAATTATTTTAGATCTTGTTTTCTTCTATCTTTCATCCTTTGACTAAAAAAATGAAAAATGATCTCAAAACTTAAAAAGAAATAAGAAAAAAGTTTAGAATATGTGACAAAAAAATTCAGCCTTGAGACATAAGTATTATATGTCAAATATATAAATAAAAACAACAAATTAAATATATATTTAGATAAATTTATTTATAATACTACTTTTTGGAAAGAAAAATATAATGACAAGTTAATATTAAGTTATTTAAACTAATTTATAAATTATTTTTCATCTTCCAAATTTTTATTTTTTACTTTATGTATAAATTAAATGTAATTTAAAAAATAATAATTTAATTTTTATAAGAGTTTAAGAAGAAAATGTGCATATGTACTCTTAAAATTATTCTATCATCATACTTTAAACCGAAACTAAACCTAATATTTTAAAATCATACACTAAAAAAATGTAGAAATTCTTGAAAGAGTAAGAGAATCCCTAATAGTAACTCCTTGGATGTGATCATTCTTGTTCCCAATGCATTTTGTATGGAATCATCATACACAGTTGGCATCACAGCAACATGACACTGTTATTGCTTCTCTCGAAATGTGGAATCAACATGCATTGGCTCAGTTATATATAAATAGATTCCTGAACTGGGGATGACCGTCTCAGAGTTTCAACTTTTGTCATTTTTTCATCTTCATCGTAATTCTATATAAACCCTAAACCCTAAATAGGTTTTCATGAATGTCAAGTGTTGCACTTGCAATAGGGGTTGATTCGGCACCACCAGATTCCAAATTTGTTTCAGTATGACCGACCACTTTCTTTGGCCATGGTTCTGCAATGGCAACAGTTGCAGATCTGCATGTTGCACACCCCAACGGATGCGTATTAGTGCATGCTATTCCATAAACGAGGGTTTTGTTTGCAACCTTAATATGTAGTTTTATGTTTCTCTTGTTTCTTCACACTAACTCACCTACCTAATGAGCTTATTTATAAATTAAGGTTAACTCATATAAGTTTATTTGTAGAAATTCTATCTGACAGTTATTTTAATTTTCATTTTTATTTTTTCTATAAATTAATTTGAAATTATAACATATTTCATTTTTTATTCTTACTTTTTCTTAATAATGCACATTTACATAGAGGGTAGTATGTCCTCAGCCTAAAAAATTTACGCTGCCAACAAAAGAAGAAGCAAGTACAACGAACAAGACCTCCATATAAACCATCATATATATATATATTCAAAAACATCACAACATCACCACAATCCAATAATTACAGATCAAATACATAATTTTTTCAAGAAAATAAAGTCGAGTAAAGAAGATAGCATTCATAAACATAATCTAATGGCTTATTCTTTATTCTCCATCTATATTTTTATGCTTTGCATCATAGCTCGACACCACTGCATCATGTCATCCAAACTTCTTGCAAAAAAAATAAGAGTGAAATTATCTTTCAAAGATAGTAATTACAATTACACCATTCAAACCCACTTCTCTGCTAACTGCTCTCTTAATCATTCAATAATTTTTATGCATACCAAGGGTCAATCACCCAATCAAAGTAAGAGAAAAGGAAGTTCCTAAATTTAGCTCTTATAATAGTCAACGTTTTTGTTTGAATTGTAAAGAAAACCTCTACAGTATCATAGACCCTATTTTTGAAATCAATATCATTCCTTAGCTTCCGAATGGACCACACTATCGCCAGTCATAACACTCTCCACACGCTGATCCCACTCCTACTCATCCCAAAATCCCAAAAAGTGCTCTTTGGTCGAACAACGATAAATAAATTGCATCCCTAGCCATCATTCACACCTATTCTATAAACTCCTAGATACTTCACATGTAAAAAATAAATGGCATGAATCTTCTTCACCTAAATTGCACAACATGCACAAGGTACTCCTATTGGAATTTTTACCTTAAACAGTTTGTCTCTAGTGGGCGCAGCCTGTTTAACACAAGTTTTTAAACACAAATTTGGATAGCTGGTGTAGCTTTTTCCTTTCATAAAATTTGAAACACTTCCTCCTCATCACCAATCCCCACCTCCAAGATCTTATAGTATGCATCACTCACATTATATTTAATTCCTTTCTCACCTTTCCATTCCCATTGATCTTCTAACTGATTTCTTGGGCCTCATTGTTGAACTATAAGTCTGAACGCCTTTACACTAGCCTTTTCACATTCAAACCAGGATCTTCTTCATCTCAATTTCCACTCCCATGAATCATCTTGCCACTCACCCATTTCTTTGATAGTAAGATCTTGTTGCAAAGAATTTGCAAATAATCTAGCATATTATTATCTCAAAGGTCTACCTCCTACTCAACAATCTACCAAAAAACATAATTAAACATAATTATATTTCCTTTGGCCAATTCCCAAATCAGGTGTTCATTAAACCACTTTCATTCGGTACTATTTCCACATACTTTTTTTCAAATTTGTCCACCATGTTCCAAGTAAGCCTTTGTTGAAAATCAAAATATCTTTAATCCATAGGCCCTCACTGCACTTGCTTTTACATGTTATTTTTCCCATTTAATACAAACTATTTTCTTCCTATCAACTCTCCAACCCCACAAAAACTGCCTCTGGATTTTTATCATTTCTTTATTAACAACTTTGAAAACCTTAAAGATAGATAGGTAAAACACAGAAACATAAAAGATAGTGCAAATTTAATCAATATTACCCTTCCAGCCATAGACAAAATTTTACCATGCCACCTAGATAATTTTTTTCTAACCTTATCCAACACACCCTTCCCAAAATTCACTCTCTTATGGCTCCTGCCAATAGGTACTCCTAAATACACAAACAGGATGGTCATAATCCTACAATTTAGCATGGTTGCATACCTTTTTTGAAGGCTCAAAGAGTCTACTCCTATACCTCTTATGGAACTCTTAGGCAAGTTCACCCTAAGCCCAAAGCTAGCTCGAAACACCTCATAATGCTTGTGATTCAAATGATATTTTGAATATTGTCCTTACATAGAAACATCGTATTGTCAACAAATTGTAACACGGTAATACCGACTTCACTCCTACCTATTATGAGTCCTTCTAACACTTCTATACTTTCAGCAGCCCTTGCAGCCCCTGTCAAGCCTTTAGTCGCTACAAGAAAGAGGGCTTAACTCTTTTTGTGTCACCTTGGCGAAGTTCTTTCTGAGGTTTGAACTCCATAGTAGGGCTGCCATTAACTAAAACAGATACCGAGGAAGATTCAAGGCAACCTCTTATCCATTTTATCCATTTATCCTAAAACCCAAGCCTTTCCATCATATATATTAAATATTCTCAATTAACCGGGTCATATGCCTTCTCAAAATCAGCTTTGAATACAATACATTTCTTATTATTCCACTTCACATCATCTATTATTTCATTGGCCACTATCACACTTTCTAGCAAACGCCTATTTTCTAAAATGGTAGACTGCTTTTGGTCAATAAACAAATTCAAAGCCCCTTTCAATCTATTAGCTAGGATTTTTGAAATTATTTTATACAAGTTACCTACCAAAGAAATTGGCCTATATTCCTCAAGATTCTATGGGTTCTCAACCTTTGAGATAAGGGTAAGAAAGATGCATTTGTCCCTATAGGCCATGACCCAAACTTATGGAAAACCATAATCGCTCTCATAATATCCTCTTTTATAACATCCCAAGCTTGTTTAATAAAATTAAAAGTATATTCGCTCGGACCAGGTGTGTTGGCTCTATCACATTTCTACACTACTATTCTAACCTGTTTCTCGGTTATTTCCTTAGTTAGGGCAACATTATCCACTTCGCCAATCCTTATAAATATCATGTTATTCAGCAAGACCTTCACTCTATTTCCTTCAGAGAACCTATCCCTAAACTTAGATCTCATTACCTCCTTAACCGTATTAGGGTCCTCACACCACCCGTTATCATTATGTATACCTCTAATATTATTTTTAACTATCCTCCAATTAATGATTATGTGAAAAAATCTTGTATTAAGATCCCCTTCTACCATACATTTGGCCCTAGACTTCTATTTGGCTAAAACCTCGAATTGGTGAAGCACCAATTTCAACTCAACCATTAACTTTCTTCTCTTTGTCTTACCTTCCTCCTGTAACACGTTTCTCTCATCTTCCAAATCAAGACTTCTAATCAAAGTAATAAGGTTTTGTTTCTTCTTCTCAATATGTCCAAAGATGTCCTTATTTCATGCCTTTAAATCACCTTTAAGTCTTTTAAATTTTTCTTTACACACCCAGATATCATTATCACTCACTCTATATTCTTCCTACCAAGATCTAATTTTGTCAATGAAACCAGGTTGTGTACACCACACATCAAGTGTTCGAAATGGTTTTGGCCCAATCACATTTTATGTGTTTCAAAATAATAGCAAAATGGTTAAAGACCATTCGATCCTGAACATATTGTTTACTTTCGGGCCACCTCTCTATCCAATGTTGTGATACTAAGGCCCTATCTGTTCTACTAATAGCATTTTCGTTAGCAATGAACCACATATAAGTTCTTTCCACCATAGGAATATCAAACAGTTCCATGCTTTCAATAAAATAATTAAAGTTCTCAATCTCTTTGCCTCCTCTCGCCACTTGCCTAATTCCCTTCCTTTCACTCCTCCTTCTAATTGAATTAAAAACCCAACAACACACCAAAGTCTATTCTCATTTGCCCATTTTCTAAAAATAAGCTCTTCCCACAACACTACTTTTTCACTCTGATCATAGTGGGCATATATGTTGGCAATAGTCACCAATACGCCTATTTGTAACCAAACCCCTTTGGTAATTACAAAGCCTTTCCCTATGTCACAATGAGTGACAAAGAATTTCTCTGTATTCTATAGTGTAGCTATACCCCCACCCTGTTCTCTCCGATGTTTTCTTTCCATTCTACCTCATCACTACCTTACAGACTCTTACACAAAAGTGGGCTAACCACTTTTGTTTTCGTTTCCTGAACACAAATAATGTCTAATTCCTCCATCTAACTATATTATTAAAAAAAAACCATTTACCAAGCCCCCCAAGACCTCCTACCCTCCTTACCACCATTCTCGGTGGTTCTGAGACGAGAGATAGTTTACCTCTTATTTCTTTTTTCTTGATACTTCTTATGAATAAGTTTATCTAAACATATAATCAAAAAGTTATTAGAGAGAGTTTATAAAAATAATTTTTTGTGTAAAACTAATTTTAACTATTTTTTCTTTTAATTTTTTTTTTTGTTTTAAAGGTGTTTCTTTCATTAAACAATTTGTTTTAATCAAATTACACTTTATTATTCACTATAAAATAAAGTGAGAACATTAGATGTGATTAAGTATTGTATTAAAATTATTTTTTATTTTATAATAAATCTAAAGGATTACAAAAGCCTAAGCTTATTTTTACATTTAGTTTCCTAAATATTTTTAAAAAGCTTCCTTATAATTGAGTTAAGCTTAAATCTATAAATCTCCTTTCATTATATTATATTTTCTTTTGCTTGTCTTATCCTTTTATGATTAATGCCTATTTATTTTATTGTGTACAAATAATGAGTGTTAACCTTGGACTAGATCCTCTCCCATTATATTTAATAGATAATTTAAAAAGGAAATCATAATTATTAGATTAATATGTGGTTGACATTAAATTATAATGTAAAATATTAAACTCACTAATTCACTTAAATCTTGAGATAATTCACTTAAATCTTGAGATAATGTGTCTGTGGATCTTTCTTTTCTATATATTGTTTAACTTTTTCCATATATTGTTTAACTTTTTCAAGAACTCTTCAACATCTGATTTTTCAAAAGCTTAACTTACAAGTCATTACTCATTAACAAGAGAAACACTTATATCTTAAATCCATAGAGAATGAGAGCACCTCTCTTGTGATAACCTTCTTCTTTGTATTTTATTTTACTGCCTCCTTCTAGAAGTTAATTATCAAAGACACATTGTGGAAGAAGAAAATAAAGAATTTTGAGTGTCCTTAGTTGCATGGAAGAAGAAGCTTGGTTTGCAAGTCACAAAATATTTTTTCATGAGTTAACAATATTTACAAATATGATTGTGTTTATGTGCTTTATCATATAATATCAACACTAATGATTTTCTGACTCGTGACTAATTAAAATATATTTTATATTATAATTAAATAATAATAAGATAAATAACTTACATTAAGTATAATGAATCATAATTTCTTCCTAACAATTTGTTGAAGTCCTCATAATCCCAAATGAGCTTCCACAACTCCCTATAGAAAATATAATAGAATCAGAAACTTACATCTCTAATATATTATAAGTGGTTAAAGGACGAGTTTTCTTATGTAATAAGTGATCTTTACAAGTTGTTATAATATTAGTAGCATTTAAGTTTTAAATTAATTAACCATAATTTAAAAATTGTAAAATTATTAATACAAGCATGGTGCTAAATATTCTTCTTTGCTTGCATTTTAAATTGACTCTATTAATAATGTTTGCACTTCACTCACTTTGTTTCTTTGTCTTGAATGAAAACATGATCGAGAAATCTATTTATAAATATAAACATTCTTCTTCTCAATGTAAAACCATGTAAAAATACCTTGACCATTGAAACAATAATGTAAGAATATAACTATTGAATATATTAAATTTTCTTTTTAAGTTTAATGAAAGTATACTTACAACAAATAAATTTGTAGTATTGATACACAAAGCAAATCACTATCAATGATATTATTCATCCTACTTATTATTTCGGGAGACATGTTTAACTATACCACTGTATTAAACTGTTGAGTAAAAAAAGTTATGGTTATAAAGAGATGACATCTTTTTATAACTTTTTAGAATCATCCAAAATTTAATAAAATTATTATACAAGTACAACTCATGTTAAGATGTTATAGAAGAAAAATACATAATTAAAGTTAGAAAAATTGTCTTTGTCATGATCAACTTTGCTAGTCTAACTGGCCAAACAATAAGGGCATATTGTTCTAATCTCCTTAATAGATATAGGAACTTTAGTAATAACATCTCAAATGATTATACCCATCATCCATATCATCTCCTAATTGTTTTGTTGTAAATGCTTAACAAAGTATGAACTTAACTATGACAGCAAAAGTACACGAAAATAAAACAAATACAAAGAAAAAATATAATTGGAAATTTTTTCCATAGCCATTGTGCAAACATGTCAACTAGATAAGAATGAGAATTTGAATTCTGTATTAAAACATTTTGATAACGTTTGATGATATAACGATAGATAGTTTGTTAAAACTTTTGGTAAACTTAGTTTGTAGATGTTCTCATTATTTCATTAGCACGAATTCAATAGCACACAATATAAGAGAGATTAGAAAAAAAGAAAGATTCACGCTTTATATTTTTATAGTGATTCATTTATGAATTTAGACTTCTTGATTAAGTTTCACTAAACACTTTAATATTATAAAAATACAAACAAGTATTTTTTTATCTCAATCACTTTTGATTAAAATAACCTAAATATTATTTAGACATATCTTTATCTTTAAATGTATAATTAATTAGTTATTATTGACTAACTTTTTTCATTTATTATGATAAAGAGGATGAGATTTCACAAAAATGAAAAATAAAATTCTCTTTAATTATAATATTCTCTAACTTATTACATACATCACGAGATAATTATTTATGGAGTGAACATTCTTTTTTTAATGTCAAATTTCTACTTCCAAACAAAATTATTTTACAAAATAATTAAAATACTAAACCAAAAATTAGATCTTAATTTAATTGAAAGACACAATTTAATCATCTCTCTAAAATCCGTCTTTATCAAAGAATTAGTAGGTGTCACATGGAATTTTGTTACTCAACTCCAAAAAAACATAATTACTAGTTAGATTATCTGAAAAACTCTTTTATTATTGTTCGATTGTTTTATAAGTGTAAGGGATATTTAGTATTTTTAACAGTGGGAACTTATAAGATTAAAAATTTATAATGTTTTATGATTGTCGGTTGAAATAATTTATTATTATTATTAAATTTGTGCAATATTTATTCTAATTTAATTAATTTAATTATTTATCAACGTAAAGATCAATACTACTTGATATATATATATATATATATATATATATATATATATATATATATATATATATTATCTATATATATATATATATATATATATATATATATATATATATATATATATATATTATCTATAACTATAATATTAAGTTAAAAAGTATAATTAATTTAAAATATATATTTTAAAATATTAATTTAAATTTAACTAAATATCTATATAAAAAGTATAACTTAACATATATCCATAATAATCCATTTTTAATTAATATAATTAATTTATAATTAAAATAAAATACAATAATAGTTTAACTTTAACCCCTGATTTATAAAATCATTATTTTTATGAAATATATTTTAAATTAAGTAGTTTAAAAAATAAAGTTGTGTGTAATTATTAGTATAATACTCAATATTATTACTATACTATTGAACATTATAAATTTACATATCACTAAAACGAGTAATAGCTGAATAGTAAAGAATTATATTAGGTTAGTTAATTTTTAATTAATATTTATTATATATGTCTTTAATTTGAATTAAAAATTTAGAATTTTTTAGACTTTAAGATTCAAACTCTTAGGGACTTGAATAGGCATATGGACCCACATTTCCAACCCATGTCAGAAACAAGAATCTATACCACAAATACTTCTTTCTTCCAAAGATCCAAAGAATCATATGTTACTCCAAGTTCATGCATTTAATACACTAACATGTCTAGCAAAATAATTTGGGAAACCATATATAGCCAAGACAAAGCTCAAATATACCCAAATATTAATCACATGTCTCACCTAATTTGGAAACTTAAGTACCTCTTATTTAAAACAGCTATTATTCCAGCCAGTGTTTGTAACGTATTTTTATAGAAAAATAATATAATATAGTAATCTATTTAACTTAATTAAAATTATTTAATTAAGCTTAAAGACTAAAATAAAAGTGTTTTATTTCAATAAAATAAGGTTAGATTTATGGAGAGGAGAAAAAAATTAGCACTAAGTTGAGTTTGATTTTTAAAGTTTAAACCTATTAGGTCATTCATGAGTGCATAAATAGGAATTAAGTATTTTTATTTGTTATATATTTATTCAATTTTTGATAGAAATTTTAGGAGAGACAATATGTGAGAAGAAAAGAACATTCTTATATTATTAATTTGTATCATAAAGTGCTATGTATCATCAGTCCAGGTAAGATGCAGAGTGAGAAATATCATAAATATAAATGTTTATAAGAATTGTGAATTAAGAGACAATTCTTAAAACTTGTAGATCATATCATATGTGTTTTTAAGGGTTATGAGTACCTTAAGTCTAAACAGAAGGTCTAATAAAACATTAAGTTCTATGAGCAACCAAGATAAGTTATAATATAAATTAATTTGGATTTGATTATCAAGTTATTAAATAACGTTTGTTTGTTGATTAATTTTGATTTGATTATCAATTTACTATATAACTTTTTTTTGTTGGTTAGTTACGAGGTTATTGTATATTATGCTTATTACAATTTTAGAGTTTAAAAGTTAGTATTAAGATATATGTTTATATTAAAAATAAAGTTATTAACTTGCAATAATAATTTTAACACGTGTAACGTGGTTATGTTTATGACGGTATGGAATGGTGATGTAGAAATTATATTAAAAGTTTATATACATGATATACCTACATAGACGTAGGAGGCACACTAGAAGAGAAATTGCAAAAGAGGTTGTTTATTGATAGGGGTGTGGCTTTGGACATAGGTGGAAGCAGTATTGGAGTATTTTACCTTTAGGGATTATGACCTATTTTTGCATTATTTTATACCTAATCAGGAAATATGATATATGTAAAAGTTGCATCCCTAAAAAGTTATCTACCTGATGACATTGGTTTAATAAAAAAAGAAAATCTTAAAACTCAAGTTATGATCATTTTAATAAGCAAATGTCAAATTATCAATATTAAAATAAAAGAGTATATTTTTTTTCTATTTTAGGCATAATAAATTATTGAAATAAATTTTAGAGTGTACATAAAAGTTGTAAATGATTATATTAGCTTTTAAATAAATAATAAACAATTTAATAGGGTTAACAATTATAAATAATTTATTTCACTCTATAAAAGCCATAAAAGAAAAATAAAAAATAAATGAAAAATAAAAACTATATGTGCATGTGTACGGAGAGATATATTATTATAAGAAAAAAATTATTTAGGGACTAATTTTTAACTATTAAATAAAATAGTTGTTAATTGTTACTAAAATAATTACCAAATTAAATTTTGATTGCTAAATAATTACAAAATAAAAATAATGATTGGATTTAGTTACCAATTAAGTCAAGATAATTGATATCTAACATTAGCTACCAAGGTCTAATGGTATAGGTCACTAAAACCTTGGTAGCTATTGTTAGATACCAATTATCTTGACTTAATTGGTCACTAAATTCAACCATTACTTTTATTTTTGTAATTATTTAGCAACTAAAATTTAATTTGGTGACTATTTTGATCACAATTAGCAACAATTTCATTTGGTAGCTAAAAATTAGTTTCTAAATGACTTTTTTCTTGGAGTGTATTTTGAAATATGTGATAAAAAATAGTATGTGTTGATCAAGGAACACTAGAGGTCTTTGTTTAAAATTTTGTTTTGAATATGGATCAAAGTTATAATAATTGACTATAATTCATGCTCATTTGGTTTGTATTAAATTAAACATTATTTTCATCAAGTGTCTTTATCATGAGTATAACCATATTTTTAAAAATAAAATTATAGATAATAAATTATTCTTTAATATAATTGATTATAAGTTAATCAATCAATTATTAAGCAAATTTCTTTTTTTTTTTTTGAAACACCGACTCACTGATAATCAATTATCACCTTAATGATATTTTTGATGGGTTTCCTTATTCAACAACCATTGCTATAAACATCTAACAACATTGATTTTGGAAGGTATACAACATTGATTCTAAATTTAATGATGCATAAGAGAACATAGAAAGTGTAGAGATTCTACTTTGGTTGTAAACTAGTCAAGAAACATGAGAACCTACATCAGTTCAACATTAAATCCATATAGAAATTGGATGTGTTCACATTGGTTGGGAACATAGCCGATGCAAATTCTCTTTAGTGAGGGACCTCTATTGAGGTGTGCAAGAGTGGATTCCATATATTTTAAGTATACAATCGATATGGTATATTCACTTTCTACATTGGTTTTGGCAACAAACAACATAAAAAATCTTTTTTTCAACGTAGCTTCTATTTCGGGTATTTTTCCAACCTATAAAAGAAAATCTAGTCCTAGACAATTCTTTATATAATTTAGGACAATAAGAATTACACTTGAAAACTTATATGCATAGCTAAATTCTTTAAAGTACTTATAGAAACCAACATTTTGGTCCAGATTACATAAAACACAACTACTAATCAAATTTGTCCATTCCTAACTTCTAAGAACTTAGTTGCCCATCTGTTTCGACGATTTTCAAGTGTTGTTATATATGGTCAATCACTCATTTTCTTTAAAAACCCACAACATATATGGTCAATGACTCCTTTTCTTTAAAAACCCACAACATGAATTGATATATAAATATCTTACCTAAGATAATATATGTAAGTTATTAAAGTAACGGTAGAAGTTGTATTACCTTGTTCCAAGAATCTTACATTCCCTACCATTATCGACCACATCTAATACATGACATAATCACACTCAAAGCTATTAGGTTATCCATTACTAAAAAATCAAATATTATATAAGCTAATAAGTTGTTTGAAATACATTAATAAATTATTAATATAAAATATTAAATCATTTAAAGTCATCATAATCCACTTGTGCGCTTATGTATGTTTTGCCTTGTGTTTTCCATTAATGATGTTACAAACTTTGAAAATACTATCATGAGAAACAATGGATAAATGTTAACATAAATATTGAAACATGCAATTAGTTAGTAAGAGAAATAAATACCCATTTACTAAGTTTTTTATGTCCATGTTTGATCTACAAGTCAGTAAGTAAAACCAACATATAACATTGTTAATAGGACAAATAACTAGAAGTTATCAGTTGTGCTTATGTAATTTTAATCTTTATTAGAGTCATAATTGAAATACAATAATATAAATACCTACTTATCATCATTGACTTACTGATATAAATAGACACTAATGTAAACATCTTTCCATGACTCTAACAAACAAATTTTTCATGTATTTTTCAGTTTCTTCCATTTTATTTTTTGATTTATGTATGGATTGGGACTCAAAGAATCCATGTGCACTACGCATCCCCCATTCCTTACATAACTCATTTAAAGTCCTAAAACTGTGAAAATTTTCTGTTAATTATACCTTAAATACTAATGTAATTTAAATAACAATATGAATAATGAATATGTACATATAGGGTCCAAAGTTACAAAATAACAATGTTTAGACACAATACTAATACAAAAACATGATTTTACGTCATCCATATTACATCAATTTTCATAAAATGATGTAAAATAGAGTGTCTTATAATTGTGATAGAACATATTACGTTGGTTACATTAGAATCGATGTACTATATGACATATTACATTATATGAATTGATGTAATAGGAACATACTACATTTGTTCTAAAAGAAGCAATGTAGTATGTCCTATAGTATGATGTCCCACACTTGTTCATTTTCACTTTTGCATCATTCTATATTCCTCTCTTCCTCCTATATCTTTGTTGTGACTTTTAACATCATTTTCTCTATTTTGTTCCAATTTGTTGTGACTTTGCCATTTTGTCTTTACCTCTCTTCCTTCATTGCTCTTCTATCACAACCGCCACTTTCAAGTTTGCCCTATTACTACTACTTTCAAGAACAAGCTTTTCTTGCACCACACATCCAAGTCTCCACTCCACTATTATGTACTTACATCAAGTTTTCGTCGTGATTGCCAACTCCAAGTCCTATTGGGGCCTGCAAGAAAGATTTGTTTTCACCACCATCATCCTATCACCATGTCCAAGTAATTACAATAATTAATGTAAAATATGTTATGGCCAAGTTCAAGAGGGTGGGGGGTGAATTGAACACTTGAAAACTTTTCGCAAATTGTTTGAAGAATGAATAATTTTTATGGGAACTACTCAATATGATATGTTCAGCAAATAGCAAAGGTTCAAAAGCAATTCCAACACAATGTCAATCAGCCAGATACAGTAATCTGTAACAAGAAAACAGTTCTTGAATACACAGTATACTGTAAAGAAAGTCAGTTCTGGAAAAGTTGAATCAAAAAATCAAAGAATTAGTTCAACTTCAAGTTTATAAAGATTTACTGATTAAAGAACCTTTTATTAACCAATACAAACTATGTTAAGTGTATTAAAACAGTCTTTAATCAATAACAGTGAAATATTGAGTTTTTTGGACAAATGAACTTATAAACAGTAAACCCAGTAAATTGCTAAACTGCAAATTTATAGAAAACTGATATACTAGTTATTCACATATTCAAAGCAGTTCAGATTAGATTGTGTTAAAATGGAATAAATGATTTTAGGTTGTTGCTAAAAATGCTTTCAGAAAAATGATGAAGTTATTCAATTAGCAAGATTCACTTAATTCTGAAAATTCAAGAAAATCAGCAAGAATTAGCAAGAATAGTAAAGAGAGAGAGAGAGTAGGAGAGAATCAGGACACAGTAAATTTTTATACTGGTTCACCCAACAACCGGGCTACATCCAATCCCTTACATACAGTAAGGATTTCACTAAACTGATCAACCTGATCACGTTTAGAACACTTGCTTACAGCAAGAAATCACTGCACTCTGCAGCCAACCACTGCTGAACCTACAACAGACCAAGAAACACCACAGAATCTACTGTGTGCTTCAAGAACTCCCTTGCTGAAACCCACAACAAGTCACAGTTATACAGAGTCCACTGTATAACCCAAAAACGTCTCTCTGCACCCCGCAGTAGAACCTTGCTGAACCCACAACAGAACAGGAAACCACACAGAAACCCACTGTGTGTTTCACAAAGACCCTTGCTGAATTCCGCAGCAAGTCACGCCCTGTACAAAGCCTACTGTACAGAACATAATTACCAGCCCAGGTAACTCTTAGCAAAATAACCTTCAATACAAAGAAAGATTAACACAGTCACAACAATACAAGCACTTCTATATAAAGGAATACAAAGGTAATAAGGAAAGGGTATAGAAGGCTTAGTCTGATGATCGAATCAGTGAAGAAACTGTCTCAGTCAAATGAATGCTCCAGCAACAGTTCAAGAAAACAGTTCTTGATGAAAAATTTGATTGATCTTGATCACTATACTCAAGGGCACTTTTTCTCTCTTTGAAATCTCAAATGTTCGTGCTCAGAAAATGTTTAGAATGATTTTCGTTACTTTCAAAAATTTTGCGCCAGTTATTTATAGGCAATTGTCATTTAAAAATTCAGTCGATTGATTTTTCAAATAGTCTATTGTTTTTCTCCAGTTAGTTAAAACAGTTGTTCAAAATGCAAGTTTTGATTTTAATAATTTTTCAAAATTTTTGTTAATTTAGAAAATACTTGTGGAGCTTATCATTGATTAAGATTGCATGCATCACTGATTAGACCTCAAACTTACCCCACAACACACACTCCTAAGTTCTAGACCAAGTCTTCAATCTTCATGAAGTCTTCATGCATTCGACATATGCTCTTAGGGTCTTGGACTTCTTCACTTGGTTGACTTCATCAAATCATCATAGCAGCCCACTGGTACTAACAATTAATTTATATTTGTGTCAACTAGTTAAATATTAATTAGTTTAGTGTATTCATTTAATTATAGATTAGTATGTTAATTTATACATTTATTTAGTTGGCAAAATATATGTTATGAATGTTTCAAACTGTTTTTAATTATAGATTGGAAAACATAAATACTAGAAGTAACTTAAAAAAAAAGTCACATATAACAACAATTGTTTGGAGGAACCGATAGATAAAGATACATATAATATCAATTTCTCCATACAACTGACATTATAGGTACCTTTCTACATCAATTCAAGTCTTAACCAATGTATAAAGGTCTCCTCATACAATATTGAATGGGACATATGATATCAGTTGTGATAGTAATAGATGTTATATGTCTTATTTTCTACATCGATTAAGACTCGATGTAAAAGTCTCTCACTTTCTACATTGGTGACATCTACATTGGGTCTCTAATTGATGTACAATGTTGAAAATAACCAATGCTAAAAATCATTTTTTTTAGTAGTGATGGTTCATTTATGTTTCCAAGGTATAAATACAATGTATGTACATAGGTAAATTCTTGGTGTATACCCCAACTGGCTTGCATTTTAGTGGACTCAACAGGTTGCACATAAAGTTGGGGAATCAAAGATAATGAGTCAAATATTACATTTTTTTTCTAGCTTTATATTTGGAGCACTTTTAGCCAAATTTATTGGTTGCTCAATATCTTAATCATGTAATAAAGAATTAATATAAGTATATATAATGTGATGAAGTTAAGATATTAAATGGTAAAAGGTGTAGAAAATATGTATCTTATTGGAGAAAATGTTTAACTAGATATTTAAGCCAATCAACAAATATTTGCAAGGTTTGCTCTACAAGGTCACCTCTTTAGTGGGCACAGGGATTCAAGCATTAACATCTTGAACCTCTTCAACCATCACCTTGAATAAATTAGGTGTCAAAGTCATACCATGGATGATTGAATCCCCTTTCTGAAGTCTCCCATTAATTAGCAAACATGGTTGGGTTGCGTGATCCTCTACTTATAATGCACACTAATTTGGCTAACCTGTATGGGTGTCCTCCTCTAATGGACCATAAGTATTATACTCAATAGTAGTGGGCTCAATAGTATGATTAAGAACATATTCTCTTTGTGTTAACTTGTGATGTAGAGGAAGTGCTAACATTTGCAACTAAAAGACGCTACTGCATGATATTCATAGAAGTCAAACTTGGACCATATAGATGCATGAATTCCTTGTGAACTCATGTGATAATGGATGATGTCAACTTCTCCATCAAGAAAAAAATCTAAATAAGTTATATCTTCCTAACTTGAAGATATCTTGGGATACGAGTTAAAGTTGTTTCCTTCAATCAACCTCTTGACATAAAGAGCCTTTCAACTTTGACCCAACTATATGCCCTATCTAATGTGAATTTTAATCATGAATTGGTAGAAAAGGCTATGCTACCTAAAGAGATAAACATGATCATTTATCAAGGACGTTGCAAAGAAAAAGGAGTGCAAATCAAAGTTACATTACGTTAAAGCTCGTCAGACACAAAGAGAACATGTATGGAAGTTGAACATACTCAATAACTATAAACGACTTCTTAACAATTACCTTATTTCAAAGTCTATTTAAAGTTTTCCAACCAAAAGAAGAAGAATACAGGAGAGAGGAGATACCTTTCCAAAATTGCTTCTAAAATTAATAGCACTCTTTTAAGTTAATAGAGCAAAGGTTGCACCATACTAAAATGCTGATAAGATAATAGTGCACTATGATGCAACAAGTATGGTGTACTAAAATGCTGATAAGATAAAATTGCTACAATATTAGGATCCATAAGAACTTCATGAAAAATTTGAGAAGCATTTATCCAACTAACTAGGAGAGAGAGAGCTTATCCATTGTATGCGTCAAAAGGCGTTACCTTCTTTAAAGACCATGATGGTCTATACTACGAGAGAAAACCTAAAATGTATATTAATATGTGAGACACTATCACTCTCTAGTAGTCAAATAAGATTATCAAACGACCATCCAAGCCTTCAATCCTTGTATGTTAGCTAGGAGGGGCTAAAGAAAAAATAAGACTCAGTTAAACTAGGAGTGGTTTGAGTCAAAAATACTCATTAAGTTAGGATTAGTTAAAGTCAAGAATACTCATTAAAGAAGGGTTGGTAGACTTCAAAAATACTCGTTAATGTTTCATTCATTCATTCATATTTTCTATAAGGGATTTTCTAGAAAGGAATCTCTCATCTATGATGTGATGAGAGACAACCATGACTAACTATACTATCTTAACTAATACTTTTAGATTTCGCTATATGTGATAGTATCATATGCATTTAGAGATAAAAAATTAGTTCATTTGAGTTAACTGAATGAGTTTGTGATTAAGCATATGCTAATGTGTGACATTTATACGTGTTTAGTTGTACCTTAATATTTTTATGTGTTTATAACATGTATAACATATATTTATCACTTTTTTTTTATCCTTTTTGTTTAAATTGAATGTTCATACTTGTTACTACTTTCACAAGACTAGTGATTTGATGAAGCCAAGCAAGGCAAGCCCAACAAGACAAAACAAGCAAGCAATTGAGTGTGGTTTAGGTCTTGGTTTGGTGTGAGTGGGTTTAGGCTTGATTGACAAAGAACCTATGCATAGTCAAGGAGAAATCCAACAGCACAATGGTCTAAAAGTGTTTAAAATTTTAAACAAAGAGTTAGCTAAGTTTTGGATTAAATTGGTTTTTAAATACTGCACTGGCTTAAAGGCCTCTTCTGCGCGCTAATCAGGAAGTTTTTCTTTACCATTCTTGATCCCTTTCTGTATCAAAATTTATGTAAATTGGTTGCAAATCTGTGAAACTGTGTATTGTTGTAGGCTATAGGTTTTAGCCTGTGTGTGATTGCTTATTTGAGTGGGGACTACAGGGAGTAGGTGCTCAATTCAGTGGGTGTTTGATTCTTACGGGGAGTAAGAATTGTGTAATTGTTTGTGTAAAAATAATTGATTAAAGTTAGTGAAATTTTCTTTGCTTGAGGGACAAAGGAGACTAGACATAGCCCTTGAGGAAGGGTGAACTAGTATAATTGACTATGTTTTGCTATTCTTGACCCTTCTCTTTCAATTCTATATTGTTCTTGCATTGCACATTGAATTTAGTTGAAAGATTGAATTAATTCCTGGTAATCTTGATAAAACTGGTTTAAGTTCTTTGCTGGATATTGAATTGTTCCTTATAACTTGAACTCGTTGGTTTTGATAAATCTGCTGTGGTTGCCAAAGAAATCTTGCTTAACAGATTGTTTCTTTTCAAATTCTATATTACATATAAGATTCTGGATCTGTGACTTTCTAAAGAATTGAATCTCTATTTGAATTGGTGTGATATTGCAGAACTTGTGCTATTGTTCTGAATTCTTTGAATAACTGGACTCTTGAAATTGTATTCTGTATAATCATTCAAATCTGTAATTTTGTGTGATTCAGTTCGTAGTGTAATATTGTTCTTGAAACTGTGTGAACTTGATTTGCTTAAAGTGCTGTTGTGAATCTGTTGTGTGTGCTGTTTGAAAATCTCTATCTGCCTGTAAAACAAATTGGTTCATTCATGATTTGAATCAGTTTATTTCTTTACTGCACCTTATATCTTTAGCACTAAGATTCATTAAAGTTTTTCAAATTGTGAAAACTATTTTCAAAGGTCTAAATTGAATAAAAATCTTTCAACATTCAATTCAACCCCTCTTAAACTCAGCCTAAAACGTTTTCAATACTTATGAAAATGACTTTTAAGTAGAAAGATTGTTGATTAGATTTCTATTTCTTTATTATATGAAATGTTCCCATTAAATAAGAGATTGGGTCCAAAGAAATATTTGTTTACTTTAATTTTATTTTAAACAATTTTATTTAAAGTTTTATCTAGTTTGCATTATTAAGAACTTGTAAAATTAATTTTAGTGGGTAAAAGTATGTTATTTTGATTTCTTTATTTTGTAAGTTTATTTTAAAAGGATATATTGTGAATGTTTTACCTCTCACACTACAAGAAAAAAGCTATCTAGAAAGCAATATTTAGCTATCAAATGAAATGATTGCTAATTGTGATCAAAATAGTCACCAAATTAAATTTTGATCGCTAAATAATTACAAAATAGAAGTAATGATTGAATTTAGTGACCAATTAAGTCAAGTAATTGGTATCTAACATTAGATACCAAAGTTTTAGTGACCTATGCCATTAGATTTTAAATTGGTATCTAATTAAGTTAGAGACTAATTTAGAATCTAATGATATAAGTTACTAAAACCTTGATAGCTAATGTTAGATACCAATTATTTGACTTAATTGGTCACTAAATTCAATCATTATTTCTATTTCGTAGTTATTTAGCAACTAAAATATAATTTGATGAGTATTTTGGTCACAATTAATAACAATTTTATTTGGTAGCTAAAAATTTGTCTCTAAATAACTTTTTTCTTGTAGTGTCATTTTTAGTTTTTATTATTTATTTAAGAGAAATTTTTTTTAGGTAAAGTATGTAATATATGTATAATAAGATGTATTTATTTTTAATAATTCAACATTTTAAATATTAAATTATATTCCGATTAAAATTTATTATATATATATATATGTGTATATATATATATATATATATATATATATATATATATATATATAATATTTTGAATTTATAATAATTAGTTTAAATTATGATATAATATTATTTCTAAGTTTTGAAGTAAAAAAAAATATTTTATTCGTTTTTATTTAGAAAACTCAATTATTTATAAATTATCAGCATAAAAAATATGGTTAATTTAAGTTTATAAAAATAATTTTTTCACAATCCATATTTTGTTTTAAAAGTAGTAGTGTTATTGGATGAGTTTGTTTGTATTTATCTAAAATAATAATAAAATAAACTTGTTTTTAACTTTTCTGTTGTTTGTTTAATAAATTTTCAGTTTTTTAAATAAAAATTTATATTTAATTTTAAATAATTGTTTCATTATTAATTAGTTTTCTTATTTATTTTAAGTTTAATCACAATAATCCGCTATTATTTCTCTTTCTTTTCTACCGTTCCCATTCCAAAATAATTATGGATTTAAGGCTTTTTACAAGAATTAAAAATCACAATAAATATCATTATTAAAATCATTTTATTAAAATAAATTCACAGTCTCAATAAATACTTTTTTATTTGTTGCAAATATATACATTAATTAATGTAATTTATTTGAAAACAATTTAAAATATTATAGTGAATTTGGAGTTGTTTAAAATATTAAAATTACAGTCAATTCAAAATGAAAAAATTAATTATTTGTTAATATTATCTTTCTCTTTTAAATAAAAATATTATTGTTTAAATGTCATTAAAGTTAGTGACATTATGAATTGTGTATTTAACAAAAAAGGGTCTTGCACAATGAAAAAAAAAAAAATGAATATACTAAGTGTATCAGGAAAGAGAAACACTTTCACTATCCAAATAAAAAAAAAAAATTGTGTACTAAGAACTGATTTAATAATTGTCAAAAACGAATATTTCTATTAATTTGACTGCTATAAATAATAAAATGGAAACATTAATTTCAACAATAGAAATAAGTGGGTGGAAAATTCAATGACCTAAATGAAGTTGTGAGTAAGTTGATCCACACCAGATAATGAAGGAGTGGTATACTTGCATTCATTGATGGAGTGGCCATTGATAGGTTATTTATGGCCAAAGTGTGGGTAAAAGTAAAGCAATGGAGGTTGTTGTTATTGGTTGGACTATTCATTATTAATTGTTCATTATTTTATAAATTTGTATCTAATTTTTAATTAATATTATTTAAATAATTAGTATAATATAAAGTATTATAAGTTTGTCTTGAATTTTAGTTACTTTTAATCAAAATTAATTTTATCTTAATTTTTTGTGAAAAGTAATTCAAATTTTGAGATTAGACCGAACAATTAAAAATTTCTAAGTCTCACCATGATGAAATATATGAATGTAGGGATAGTAAAAGTAACATATGATAAAAGGAAGTGAAGAAAATAGAATGTACATATTAAACTACATTAGTAAAGTCTTCCACTATATATTTCAGCACATAAGTGAAATCAAGATAACATATCCTTAAATGAAAAAACAATAGTTATTGAATAAGTATAATAAAAATTTCATAAGTTGGTTAAAGAAAAAAAAGTCTATGATGAAAATAATGTTTCAAAAACACTTTTGAAACTGATATATTTAAATAAATTAAAATAATATTAACAAAAAAACTCTAAGAAGTTTAGTATTTTTTCTATCCATTTGGAACTTTTATTTCACCAATAAATAATATATAAGATTTATATTATTTTTTGAGCACACCTATCTAGTTCACATTTATATCAATTTTAGTTAATTTTTTTATGATCTATCTTAACTTTTCAATTCTATGACGGTTGGTGATAAGCTTTAGATATAAAAAAAATCATAATATATATATATATATATATATATATATATATATATATATATATATATATATATATATATATAAATTTATGTTAAATTTAATAATATTTGAAGATTGATTTTTGAGAATAAATTATTACATTTTTACTATTATTATTATTATTTTTATTGCCATTAAGCTTTTAAGTTTTTCAATTTACAAGTGATAAAGACTCGTCTAATTAAGTAAGAAAATGTACATTACTAATTATTAATATTAATAATATTATAATCGCATTCTCTTCCTTATTTTATTTATTAAAAATATGAAAAAAATTCATATTCCTTTTAGTAAATTGGTGAAGTTGGTGAAGAAAAGTGATTATCTAAACTTAGAAAAAATTATATTAAAAAAATTCTAAAAATTAACTCATACCTATTAATTATACCTATTAATTTTGACTTGTGAAGAAGTCAAATTTTGTATTCAGCATAATCAAATTTCTATAGGTTGAATTGGGTTTGTGTGATCAAACCAACCTACTAAGAATAACACAATCCAAGGAACAATAATTGGTAGGTTGGTTGAATCAAAATGTATATTAAATTCATCCTTTTCACCCTGAGTATCAATCAAATTATAAAATTGTTTTATGGGAATAAAATCTCTAGAAAATGGGAGATAAAATTATATAAAAAAGTTCCTATAAATTATTGAAAGAGATCGATTTTTACAAACATGCTTCAATATACAACTATATAGTCACAAAAATACAAAGTTGTTGATAATGATGTGCAAAAGATACATAAACATATATTATGATCTCTTTGTAGAGTTATATTACTTTTAAAACTTTCCCAAGACAATTATGATTGTATTACGATTACTGGCCAATGATCTAAATTCTTTGTGTGCCACCATTTCGTCATTATTTTACTTTGAATACTTTAAGTTATTAAGAAAGAAGAAGTTCATATTTTATTATTCACATCAACTCATAAATAATAAGAATTTTTAAGTATATTCAAACAATAACATTGTTACACATAAAAGAGACAAAATAAACAGTTAAGTATTTTTTTTTAATAACGATTGCATAGTTAACTATTTTTAGAATGTATTTCAAGTGATAAATTCTCAATACATTAGACAAAATATTTTTTTTAAATCGACTTTATTTCAATAGAAAGACTCTCTCATCAATTACAATGGTTTTTGTCTTTAGATAAACTTTTAAGAAACTATTCTGAAAAAGAAAAAAAGTAATGTTTCCACGAGTTTAAGTCAATTTTGTATAAACTAATTTTTAAATTATGGAAAATAATTTCATTTCATTTTTTAGAAATGTTTATAGAGGAACTTATCAAAACACGTTTTAAATAATGAAAGGACTTAGTTATGGAAAACTTTAAACATAAGAGAAAAAAAAAGAATATATGTATATACATATATAGTTAGTTTCATTAACATGAATTTCACATCTTCCATATTTTTGTTCACAACTTTTACAATAATTTGGAGAGAAAAACAATTACACCATACTTGACATATTTTTATAGTAAGTAATAACATTGGTGGTACACAAAGTGAGAGAAATGGAAGAGACCGTTCCATATTGGTGTCCAAGTGAAAATATTTAGCACAAAAGCCCAGTTAAAGCCCAAACTTGAAGCCCTATAACCAAAACATTTAACCTAAAAAATCTATTTTCTTTGCAAAATGCATCATTCTTCTGTGGGGTACTGGTTGTCGGGTTGCTTGTTGCTCCAACTGCAGCTGCATCACAATCACACTTGCATGCTTATTTCCTTCTCAACAAAAAAACCATTAAGGTGTATTTGGATAAATTTCTTCCAAAATATTTTTAGATAAAAAAAAAAAGTTAATTTGTAAAACTTCACTTCTTTAAATTTTTTTAATCTGTATACAAATTAATATAATTTGTAAAGAATTTTTATTTAAACATGTTCTTATTTAACTACCAAACAAAGTTTGATGTCAATTTCATTACCTGAAGGACTTGCTGCAGGACTTGTGCCATTTTTGCCAGAGCCTTTCTCCAATTGATAAAAAACTTGAGCCTCTTGTGATTTGGGATCCATGTGCAAGAGATCTGCTTCCATTGAAAATTGACTATAAGATAAAGGCTTTTATGTGATTGAGAAGTTTTTTATCTGATTGAGAAGTGTGAAACACCAAACAATATATCACGTTAACATATTAACATGCATATTTACGAAATAGGAGTAATCTTTATTAACATATTAATATGCATATTTGCCAAATAGAAGTAATCTTTTTTTATGAAAATAGATAAGTCTTATTGTAGAAGTAATCTTTTATGAGAATAGATAAGTCTTGTTATGGAAGACCGATTATAAATAAAAAAATCGTATCAACATTATATAATTTTAATAAAAAAAATAATTAAAATTGTATTAACTTGACACGATTTTAATGATAAAAATAAATTAAAATTATAAAAACTTTAATAATAAAGTTAAACGAAAATTATGATAACGTAATATAATTTCAATAACAAAAATAAACTAAAATCGTATTAATATAATTTAATTTTAATTTTACTTTTTTATTAAATACAACTTTAATTCTTTTTTATTTCTCATTCTGCGTTTTATTGACACGACTTTCTATTAACATCGTGTCTTTTCGCATGATTTACTTATTTTTTTAAATATTAATAAATTCTACTCCTGTTTCGTAAAATCCAAAATAAGATATGCTGTTTCGTGCTTTTACCCATTTTTTAAAGAATAAATATGAGTAGAGAAACATGAAAATTTTTTTATGTAAGTTAAAAGATAAGAATTTAGGGTTTTAGAAATAAGATGTTACCAGGGCACTTGGAAACATTGACAGGGGAATTGCAAGCAGTGGGGAGGTTCAAAGCCAAAGTCACATTGATCTGCAAACCACCAAAGTCAGGATCATTGCGATCTTTGATAATCAAACACAAACACTTTTTATTGTTCTTCAGCACTTGCTTCAGACCACTGCAACAATCAGGAGTTGGAGCTTGTCCTTGACCTCCAACATAGGGCAAACATGTTGCTAGCCCTACCAATTGCTGGGTGCATTCCTCTTTGTCCTTTGATGAATCTCCCATTGCAGTGCCAACTATCATTGTTGCTAGCAACAAGAACTGTGCTAGGGCTTTTGGCTTGTGGTAGGACATTTTGTAGAGTGTTGAGAAAAATGAGTTGAGAGAGATGGGAAAGTGGTTGATGTGAATATAAGAATGGAAAGTGCTTAAATATTGAAAGGGCAATATGATGTTGGTGAAAAGGATATCTATATAAATATATAACAATATATGGTTTGAAGTGGTGCTTGAGTACTTTGTGGACCTTTATTAAAATAGGATTTTGCCTTTTATATGATTTGATTATGAAGTTTGTCAAGCTATATGTAGATTTTTTTAAATATATTTCTAAATTATTTTTGGATTACATATTATACATTTGTAAAAAAAAAATTGTCCCTGATAATTTTAAGTTAAAAAAAATAAATTCAAGAACATATACTTTTTTTTTTTAATTTAAGGGGCCAATTGAAAGAATTTTGCCAGCCACCATGCAAACTACTCAAATAAAAAGCCATTAAAAATTATGAGAACATATTAAAAAAAACTATAAAAACAGAAAGCCTATTTTTATACATCCGAGAAATTCACTTTTAGTTTCTTAATCAGTATAGTTGAGATGGTTAACATTATCTTAAATAAAATTAAAATTTTGTAAACAATTTAAAGACAAAGTGATTTAATTCCTCTATTTTATAATTTTTTTTTCATGTGAAGAAAAATTAACATATGAATGGAAAGTAATACTTATTTTATAAAATTAGTTGTTATCTTAAGCCGCTTTTAGTTTCTGTATGTTATTAAGATAATAAGAAATATAAATAAAAAGTAATATCTTAAAAATAATGAAAAAATGTATTGTGTGATTTGTGTGTTAAATTAGAATGTAATGAAAATAGATAACATTACCATTATGATTAAGATTGGAAGAAACAACCGACAACAACAAATGTTAGTTCTAAATTAATGTGTAAAAGCAAGAAAACAATGGTCTGAACAAAACTAGAAAAGTGTAGTAACTTAGTGCGTCACTTCAACAACCCACTATGGCAAATGATGAACAGAGACTATAGTGGCTTCTTGTGGCATGCGTGGATGACAAGTGGCAAGAAAACATGATATCATATGCCCCTTTGGGTGACTCCATATTCATTATTATCTTTTTTTTTTTTTAGCCTATAAAGAAAATGCCTTCTACTAGTTTAAAACAAGATTGAACGGTTTTATATTTAAAAGCATATGAGTTTTTGAAGTAAGATATGAGAAGATCATGTTTTTAGATAATTTAAGACTTTATTTCTTAGAGGTAATAATGAGATCAACTTTGTTTTTAAAGCTGGAGACTATTTTGAGAAAAAGAAAGATACAATAAAAAACTTAAGTTAAAGCGTTTTTGAAATTAAATAATTCTTTAGTGAAAAGATGATTTTTACTTTTGCAACTTCTGATCTTCTAATAACACCAAAACAAGCATATAAATTCAAAAGTTAGGATATATCAAAATTATCTTTTCGGAAGTATGAGTTCACTTTCATTTAAAGGTATATATTTTTTTGCGTTTTGTCGTATGTGTTATGAAATCAACATATTTATGTGCCTTACTAATTTGAAATGAGATTTTATTTTATTTTTTGGGTAAATAATGAATTTCAAATATATTGTATATCCTACCAAGTAAAAAAAAAAATTATTGATACCATAAACGAGAATGAGTCTTTTTTTTTTAAGAAAATAATATCGAGACTTTGGTTTATTAACATGAATTTTAGACTAGTTAAATGTAAATGGATTTTTAAATCCAATGAAAGAATTTCACGAGTTAATAGAAAAAATTCAAGACAATATCTGTAGTTAGAGATTTCGTTTTGGAGAAAAAGAATTGATTAGAATGATGTATTATCTTTAGTGATGAAACATAATTTATTTAATATTGTTATTTATAATTGTTAAGTTTAATGTTGAGTTTGAACAAACGAATGTTAATATAATATTTTGTATAGAGATTGAGAAGAGACTATCTTACGAAGTAACTAAAACATTTATGGTAGAAAACACGAAGTAACTAAAACATTTATGGTAGAAAACAATAAACACTTTATTTGTAAGCTAAACATATCCATATACAGTTTTAAATAATTCCAAGACAATTGAACAAGAGGTTAACAAGTATATTGTACGCATTCACTTTGAGTTGAGTAAATACAATACATGTGTTTACTTTAAGATCCTAGTATAAGATTACTTCATATATTGTTGTTGTACGTTGATATATTCTAATAGCCAATAATAAGAAGCTTGAGGTTGAGAAAGTTAATGCTTAGTTGAACGAATAATCAATATAAAAGATCTTGAAGTTGCTAAAACGATTTTGGAGATTAAGATCAATAATATAAAAACAATCTATATATATCTCAAGAGACATACCTCATAAAAATCCTTGACAAGTTTGGCATGTGCAACATTAAATTTATTTCCATACCTTTGGCTCAACATTACAAGTCGAGCTTCTAAGATGATTGATGAACATGCTTATATCGATGTTATTGCATATGAAATATAGTTGGTTTTGTAATGTATGTAATGATTTTCACTTACCCTAACATACTATATGTCAAGGTGGATAAACTGAGATATTTTCTTGTTTTCAACTCCTTCCATGAAGCATGGATTTGCTAACTCTGTGTCTAACCTAGGGTCGGAGCTTGTGTTGAAATAACCTAAGATATTTTTCAAACTTTTCTTTTATAAATTTAGATATCTTGTCCTTATGAGCCCTGATCATCTATATTCAGAGTATATGATCTTTATTTCTTTTGTATGTAGATCTCAAACTCTGTTGATCATTTTGTTTGTTGTACCTACAAAATAAATCATAAAATATTTTGGTACCCAGTCTTTCTTAGGTCCTTTGTTAGTTTTGGACAATTGTCTCTTTTATTAATGTTTGACACTTTTTATGTCCAAATTTACTATCGTAAGGGCTAGAAACCTTAGAAAGTTCATAAGCATGTATTCTGCCTCTTTTGTTATGATATAAACCAGATTTGTCTAATATATATCTAACATTTAAGGAGAGAACATTTACAGTTTCCAAGCTCTTTGCAAATTTTAAAGGTCATGCACACAACATTCGACCTTTTTCTCCATATTTTCAAATTTCAAAATATTAGAAGCATTAGTTTGTTCAAGACATGGCATATTCTCCTTAGATGCAACTAGTGAATTTGAGTCTTTCATTTTCTGAAAATAAAATTTTGAATATTTTTATTTTAAACTAAAATGTTACTTAAATATCTTGTTCCAAGTATTAAGAAGATCTCTACATGACAGATCATCTTCATCAAACGATGAATATGATGAGTTTGAATATGTTTCAAAACAAGATGAGTTGGGATTGGATTGTACCTCATTTTGTAGTTTAGTAACATTTGATGTTCCATGTTTATAGTATTGAATCTTTTTCTCTTGCCGTTATCGAGCGCTTAACCCTTTATAGGCAAGCTCTAATACCAACTGTCAAAATAGGAAAAATACAAAAAGAAAAGGTTGAATTATGTTTTAATTAAATTTAAAATATTTTTATAGATATAGTCTGATGATGATTATTTAACAATAGTTGTGTATTTCAATTAATTAGATAAAGGCTTTTGCTTTTGATGGAGTACAACAGATGCAACTTTATATCTTGATTGAGTTACCAAACTAATGTATTTTAAATATGTATTTTTGAAAGGAGTTTTCCTTCTTCAATTAGTACAAATGATAATAGCATGCAATATGACAGAGACAATGAAAAGAGAAAATACAAACAACAAACTAAATTTAGTTCTCAATCAATAGATTGAATTTCACTCAGTAGATTAATGTTGTGAAGTACACTTTCAAGTATTATTTAGGCTTGTAGCCTCTCTTGGCTAATCCCTTGAGTATTGTTTGGGCTGGTTGTCACTTTTAACTAACCTCTTAAGTATTTTTTTTCACAAGTCACTCTTAGCTTAACGAGTATTCTTTCGGCTTCCAGCCTCTCCTAGACTGACCCCATTGAGTATTTTTTTTTTCTCAATAATGACTCATAGTTGAGATATGAAATTTGTGAAAGGATATGATCATCTAATCACGAGTCTTGCTCTCTAGGGAGGGATTGCATCTTTCGATGAATACAACTTTAAAAACTCTCTCCTAGTTAGTTACATGAATACTCATAGAATTTTCTTTGAAGCCTTTTTCGATAGAGAAATTTGGTAGAGTTTCTACTATATGCACGAAGGGTCTCTCTTCTTCTTGAAAGTTGACTTTTATGTATGAACTGAAGAATATATTGTTGAGAGATTGTTTATGGGCGTTAAGCAACTTTAGCTTACTTGATTGTCCTTTCTATGTCTCACAAACTTGAATATGGATGTTACATTAAATGCACTCCATGCAACTTTAATTACTCTTCTTTCTTACACGACATCTTTTATCGTCATTAGTACTCGTCTTTTAGGAAGTATAGTCTTTTACACCAACATATGATAAAAGTGCACACCGTATAGAGCAGATAACTGAATTAAAGTTGAAATGTTCTTTATGTCAGGAAGGTGTTGAAGAAAGCAATTTTAGCTTTTTATTCGAAAGACCACTTGATGTGACTTTCTTTGAACAAATCTCTTTGGTTAGATAGAAGCAACAAACATTTTTTGCAAAATATAATAAGCATATATATGTTCATTGTAGTATTAGATTATCTTATACTATGTGTGTATCATTTGAGCATATGAATGTTTTATTAGACATAAAAAAATTACATAGTGTTATCTTGTTTGACAGACAAAATATCTTATATCTTTTATAATCTGTTGTTAAAAACATCTATCTTATAATATAAACAATGCATGATCTTATTTTATGCTTTGTGTTTTTAAGACTTAATTAAAATCATAGTATGTTGGACATTTACTCTAACAATTCTAAACATTTGTTCTTCAATACAATTCAAATTGTGTCTTCCTCAATTGGTTTCAAACACTCAATTCTTTCCTTAAATAATCACTCAATATCCTCAACTAACTACCATAATAAACTAATACAATTTACATTCAAACAATTACCTCTACCAAGTTCAAAGGACATATAAATCTTATTTACTCATCAAATGTATCCACCTGTATAAAATGACACCATTAACAAGAAATCTATTCTTTCAATTCAATTTCAAAATTATCATACATATAATTTGAAAAGAACACAAAAAATAAAGGATATATGTATACTCTATTTATTCTTCAAATATCAACATCGTAAAAATACATTTAATATTATTACAAATAATTTGAAGATATGGTAATTTCACATAAATTTTTAAGTTATTAACTTCAATTAATTTCCTTTCTTTGTAAATTATCTTACTTATCGAATAGATCGATTTCTAGAAAGTAATTTGTTTATCAAATAGTTCGATTTCTAAAAAGAAAGATATTCTACAATATAAATTTTTTATTATTCTTTTAAAATACTTGATTCAAAAACTAAACATATTATAATTCTAAGATCACATAGATTTGATATATTTAAGATTTGTTTTTTACGATTAGATAAATATCGACATGTAAAATAACAAAATTAATGAACTTAAAATACCAGAGAAAAGAGAAAACTATCTCTCATAAAAAAATTGTAATTGGATTGATTTGATATATTTGATATTGTTTTTTATATTAGTTTTTAAGAATGAAAAAGATGAATCTTATAAAGCTAAAGAAAGGTTATTAGTACTAGAGATGTCGAAGTTTAGAATAAAAAAAATTGTTTTATTCTTCTGTTTACATCCTTATAATTTAATTAAATAAAATATTCATTATGTATAAAGTGTAAACTTTATTGTTTTTAGACTTCTAAAACTAGTTTTAACCATTAGCGTTATAAATTTTTAAAAATTAAGTTACAAACATCCTTAAGAGTGAAGATCTAAAATATCAACAATAAAGATTATTAGAAGTTATGCCTAATTAAGATTGTACTCTAAAATATTATATTTGCGTAATGTAATAAATGTTGTAACTTATAAATACTCACTTAAATTTTGAGTTATACTGTACTCTCACGAATGAAGAAATTCCTACAATATTTTGAACTATTTTATTTCAATCATTTAATGCAAGTATTATATAAATTTCTTTACTTTTTATTTTACGGGTTTCAATCATTTATTTTAAATGCTTTATTATTACTTTATTTTATATAGTTTTATCTATTTTTATTATTATTTTCACCATTTTTTATAAAATTTTTAATCATTATATTTTGAAATAATATCTTTATTTCTAAAATTATTTATAAAGATTTTTTCTTACAAAATTCTTCTATCCGTCCAAAATTTTTCCAATCTCGTCGTCCCAGAAATCAAACTGCGTCCATAGATTTTCATAAAAAATCAGGTGCTGCTGACCACGCAGAATCTAATGGCCACCCTTTCCCAACGGCTTCCAATTGCAACAAAATATCATTGGAACATTTTTTAACGCTAATATTAATAATTACAATTTTAAAAACTAATCATATAAAAAAATTATTCAAATATAAAATTCAGGTAATTTTAAAGTAAAAAAAAATGAATCTTAACCTCATAATCAAAATAAATTTTAAAGTATAAGAATATAAATTTGATAAAACATTTTGCATTTAGAGCAAAATTTAAAATAATGTGATAAAATAGGACAATAGTATAATAATATAAAAATAATTTATAAAATCTTGTATTAAATAGTTGGCTGTTAGAAAGAGGACTCACCTTGAGTGAGAAAGTGAGAGAGAACAGAATGGGAGTGGTGATAATCGACGGCACCACCGTGCGCGACTTCGTCAACGACGCCGCCGCGTTCACGAAGAGCGTGGACGAGCAGTTCACGGCGCTGGACCTCAACAACGACGGCGTCCTGTCGCGGTCGGAGCTCCGCACGGCGTTCGAGTCCATGCGCCTCATCGAGACGCACTTCGGCATCGACGTGGCCACTCCGCCGGAGAAGCTCGCGACGCTCTACGACTCCATCTTCGACAAGTTCGACGGCGACCGGAGCGGTACCGTGGACCGCCACGAGTTCCGAGAGGAGATGAAGAAGATCATGCTCGCCATAGCCGACGGCCTCGGCTCCTTCCCTATCCGTATGGTCCTCGAAGACGACCCCAATAGTCTCCTCCAGAAAGCCGCGGATCTCGAAGCTTCCAAGACCTGAATGGAAACGGTGACGCTTCGAAGAGGTGAATAGAGACGGTAATCGAAACGACGGCGTTTAGATTTGGTAACTGTGTTTGACTGTATGCTTCGCGTGTTGACTTTGGTTTTCTTTCTTAATAAAGGGTTTATTCTGAGGTTGGTGTGTGTGAATGAAAAAATGAATTTAGTTTTTTTCTTATCAATTTTTGTAATGATGTAAAATTGTTATTAAATATTAAATTTAAATTTAAAAATATCAAAATTATATATCATGCAGATTTAATTTAACTACCGTTAATAAATATTAAGTTTAGAATGAAAATAATTACCATGACATCATTTTAAAAGTTAAAAGATTGAATTTATCATTTTAGAAATATAAAAATCAAAGACAAATTTTAAAAGTAAATACAGAAATCAATTAGGGTAATTAGAGATTAAAAATTAATTAACAAAGAGAAAATGTTTTATTAATTGATCGAGGAAATTTTATATGAAGACATGGAACAACTAAAGCGGAATGTGGGATGTGTCATTATTTGCATTCTCTCTTCAGATTAAAAAGTACAATCTCCATTTTTATTGTTAATTATCTACTTCATTTTTCTCTCTCTTGCACGCTTCACAATTTTTTTCTTCAATATATATATTTTTTTAAATTCTTTCTCTACTTAGTCCAATACTATTTTCTTAGAAAAATTAAGAGTCGACGATAATTTTGGTTACGTAGACTTAACTAAAATTTCAATAAAACGAAATATATTGAAGTTGTTATTGAGTTGACTAACTTTAATCTTATTTAATTTTAATATTTATATTTATTTAAATTATCGTCGGTTTAGTTAACAATAGTATTTTTTTTTAATATTTAGTTAATTTAGTGTGAGTTTAGTCAACACTAATAGAATTATTTTAATATTTATTTTAAGTTTGTATTGATTAAAGTGGATGTCAATCTTATAATATGTGTCCTTGTAATTTTAAATATGGGTTATAGATAACTTTTAAACTATAGTAGAAAAATTTTAATGTTAGCAACATTACCTCTAATTTAAATTTTCTTTCCTTTGTGTATATATTTTCACTAATAAAAAAAATGGTAAAAACAAATAACAAGAACAAATCCACCAATGTTAGAATTTCTAACTTTTTTTTTGGTGATTTTTGTTTCTGGTCTTTAGAGTGATTCTATTGTCAAAATTTCATTGGTTGTTCACGTTCTATTAAAACATTGTCTTACACGAAAATTATGCATTTAGTAGGGATTAAAATCTCGAAAAATATTAAATATAAGATTAATTTGTAAAAGAAGTATTTTGTCGTCACCTAGTATATTAGAATGTTATATTAATATGTATAAGAATTGCATATAATGATTGAAGTTATGTTAGTGAAGTAAAGTTAAGAATCTTTATTCTAGATCAAAAGGCATGTGCTGTAAAATAACCATATTTTTAGTTGTTTGAATATTATATCATCTAAAATCAAGTAGGAATGTTAATTAATGTAATTTTACAAATTTTTATTTATTTCAAAGAGTTATTTTTTATTTTGATTTCAGTGAATTTTTTTCCTAATTATGAGATTTTTTAGGTTCAAGTATTCCTACCTTTTAAAAAAATGAGTTCTTTCATTAATTATCCATATAGGTTCATTCATTTTATGCTTTTAGAGTATGTTTAAGAGGATGTTTTAGTTGACAAGTAATAATATTAGATGAACTTGTAAAAGAAATCTTCTCTCATTTATAGCTAAGAAAGAAGACTTTACATTTTTTTTTATCTCTTACATATTAGTATTATCTGTTGATATGTATAAAATTGCTTAGCAATCGAAAGTGTTATTACTTAAAAAGTAGTATGTGAAAATAAAATAATATATACTCTTAATCTTTTAAATCATTCTATGTTTGATTGAATATTGTATCATCCAAAATAAAACTAGAGCATTAGTTAGTGAAATTTATAATTCTTTTTATTGTAGGGAGTTATTTTTTATTTTGATTTTAGTAAGTTTTTTTTTTCTTCATTTCATACCCTATTTTTAAAGGAGTCTTTTATTAATTACACTTTACAATTAAGTTGGTGTATATATTCATTGATGGTACACTATTCGAAGATATTTAATGGATGTTTTAGTTTATAATTGTGGAATAAATTTGCATGGAGAATGTTTGTTTAGCATGTATAAAATTGCAAAGTGATTGAAATTATATTATTTGAGTAAAATTAAGAAGTAATATACTAAAGAAAAAAGACATGCGCTCTCAAATTACTACACTTGTGTTTGGTTGTCACATATTGGTAAAAGGTAAATGACAAATTTATCTATTCCCTTGTGTGTTTCAATTTATTAGTAAAACATTAGATAATTAAATAAATAAATACATAAAAAGTAAATTTGACCAAGAGTTCAAAAATTTAATTTGTGATTTTTCAAATTGATTTTTAAATTGAATTAATTTAATTTTAAATATTCTAACTCTCTCTATATACAATACAAACGTTTCTTAAATTTAAATACTTATTTTTATCATTTAATTTCTTTTATTATATGAATTATTTTAACTTATTTATTAACAATTAATAAATAGCATCGTCTGTTCCGTGGTAATGATACTAGTTAATTAATGATCAGAAAATTAGCCATATTATCATATCATATTGTATTGATAATTAATAAATCTTAAAAAAAAAAAGGAAATGAAGAAATGAGACCATGTGGTAAAAAAAAAAAATTCTATTTTTTTTTCTTAAATTTTCTGTTTTGGTCACCATATGTAATATGAAAATATTTTTTACAAAAATGTATATGAAGAAAACCGTTGTAACATAATAACCACCCTCACAATATTGTTATTAATTACGTAATAATACAACTTAATCTTTTATGATTAGAAATTATTAGGCAATTACAAAACATTCACTTAAACATAAATAGAAACTTGTTTATCTTAACATTATTTAAATCACGAAAATTATTTAAATAATATTTAAAATTAAGTTCTTTGTTTTCACTTTTTAATACCAGCGTTACTAAATTCAACCTTACATAACATCAACTAACATATAAATTTTAAAAACCAATCTTCCTATACATTCAGAGTTTATAACACTTTTACAAAATTTATGGCCACAGGTCAAATTTTTTTTTATTGTTCACGTTCTATTAAAATCTTGTCTCACATGAGAACTATGCATTTAGTGAGTGTTAAAACCTCCAGAAATGTAAAATATAACCTCAATTAAAAATAATTTTCTTGTTGTGGATAAGTAATAATATAAGATTAGTTTGTAAGAGAAGTCTTTTGTCATCACCTAGTATATTAGAATGTTATATTAGTATGTATAAGAATTTCATATAATGATTGAAGTTATGTTAGTTAAGTAAAATTAAGAAGCTTTACTCTAGATCAAAAGGCATTTGTTGTAAAATAACTATATTTGTAGTTGTTTGAATGTTGTATCATCTAAAATCAAGTAAGAATATTAATTAATGTAATTTTATAGATTTTATTTATTTCAAAGAGTTAATTAATGTAATGTTCAAATGCATCCTTGAGAAAGTATAGAATCATGGTCATTGATTTGTCACTCATCCTACACATACACTTTATGTGGTACAACTTCAACATCAAGGATAACTTTGAATACTTTTCACAACCTTCATATAATGGTTCGTTATTGTCTTTTAACAACGCATCAAAGTTCATTGTGCCTTCATCTCGCCCCATATTATTTTGTAGACCACCATCTTGATCAAAATCATTGACATCATGCCCCGAAAACCCAAATACATCGTTCAATATGTCTTCCATTTCATTTTCAGGTTCTATTAAATCTTCAACAACATGTGCACTTGTACCATTCATAGACTCAGATAGACTTGGTCCTTCACCATGCAAATACCAAATTATGTAGTTTTGAGGCAAATGTGTAATAGTTAAGTGTTCATGAACTATATCTCTTGTTTGCCACTTCTTGAAACCACATTTTCAACATGGACACTTAATCACTGGACCATTGGCATGACCAAATGTAAACTCCAAAAACATATTTAACTCATTTGCATATTCATTGCTATATTGGAGACTCGAAATCCACGATTTATCTATTGGCATGACTACAAAACAAACACCAAACTAGTAGTATGATACTCAATTCAATACAAGTTTCTATAATTTGATTTCTCAATTAAATAAGATTAATCTCAAATAGAGATATACAATACCTATCACCAAACAAAGGTACAAATATAGCATACTTGTCAATAAATCATAATCAACTTCAATTAAAAAATTTTCACTAAAGTTAGTCATAGAAATTATGTAAGTTGATTATATCTTAATGTTAGTATTACAAACCATATTTATATTAAGGTTGAACTTACGACTTCCTAGTAGATAAGAAAGTTGATAACATTTCAATCTGTATTAAAAGACAAGTACAAGACTAGATCAAGAAGGATTTGTTTTAGTCGTTGGTTAGAAAATGTTGGAACTGTTATGGAATATAGTAGGAAAGTTTTCTGACCAGCTTCGGTACCACTACTAGATTTTTAGAAGAGACAAACAAGTTTAGTGGGATAAGTAGCAGTGTAGTAAATATAGATGGTAGAATGTAGTTTTGGAGATGATTGGTAATGTAAATGAGTTTTGAATACGATAACAATTGATTTGATGAAAATAAACTTTATTAAGTTCATATATATATATATATATATATATATATATATATATATATATATATATATATATGTTTCAATAATTTTCTAGCACTCATCTGTTCTATATGCATAAAGGTTATTCTAAAGTGAATACAATTTTTTTCTTACTTTTCTAAATTGTTCTCATAACTCTAGAAATGGTTACCTTTAGTATTTTTAAAGACTAAATATGTTTGCATCATAATTTAACATAACATATTTTGTAGATTGGTCTAGTGCTAAGACCGTTTTAAGCCATGACACAAGTATTTGTGAATTACTTAATTATTTTTAAAACATGAAAATTAAATGGAATGGACATTTGAAACTCTAGTAGGATGATAATTATGCTATCAAACATAGCCCATAACTCGTAATGTTATTTAACATTACTAAACAAAGCATATAAAATATGAAGGAAACACTCATTGAGAATTGATTTGTGTTCCATACGTGCCTTTACAAGTCATCTTGCATTGATTATTCAGATCAGATTTTGAAAGAATGTAAGATCGCAAACGGGTTGTTGGAATAGGAATGTTTTAGCGGATCAGAGCTAGTTTAAATGTTTATTTTTCCAAATTTTCTACATACTAGGTCGATTTATCTTGGAAATTAGTACATCTTAATTATTTTCTTTGCATATTTTTCTTTATCAACAAAGAGATGATGAATAAGTAGTCCAAGGGGTAATATTTTTTTCTTATAGATCCAACCATATCAGCAATGGAAACAAAACTAAAAAAAATTATAAAATACAACAGGGAAAACCCAGCCAGTAATTATGATAAATAAAAGAACAAATCAAACCAAAAGTTGATATATTTTTCTGCTTAGTTCTTCAACTATGCAAAACTCATTCTACCATACAGCCATTGTTCTCTTATATATTGCTTTCGTAATAATTATCATATTCTTGAATATAAACAAATCTATGCTGCTGGGTTTACAAATATACTATTATATTATTCCTACCAGTCGTACTCGTGCACTCCTTTCACATACTTCTTCTATTATTATTATCTTACTCTCCTAATGTTGATAAAAGAAAAAAAATCTTAGTCTCCTAATGTTGATAAAAGAAAAAAAAATCTTAGTCTCTTTTTGTTGGTGTTGCGTTTCCGTTTTGAGATAATGAAAACTGCGTGTGTGTCAAAAAATAATATTATGTATAAAGTGACATTTGTAAATGTCGTTTTTTAAATTTAAAATGTGACATTCATTAAAATGTCGTTCTATACAGTATAATATGACACTTTTTTTGAAATGCCATATTAAAATCGCCAACACAAACATGATTTTTTGTAGTGATTTCAGGAAATTTTTTTCCTAATCAACTTTTTAATTAAAGTTGAGATTTTTTAAGTTCAAGTATTCCTACTTTTTAAAAAAATGAGTTCTTTCATTGATTATGCATATAGGTTCATTCATTTTGTGCTTTTAAAGTATGTTTAAGAGTATGTTTTAGTTGACAAGTAAAAATATTAGATGAACTTGTAAAAGAAGTCTTCTCTCATTTATAGCTAAGAAAAAAGACTTTACAATTTTTTTTATTTCTTACATATTAGTATTCTCTGTTGATATGTATAAAATTTGGGTAAAATTAAAAAGTAGTATGTGAAAATAAAAGAATGTATACTCTTAAATCACTTTATGTTTGATTGAATATTGTATCATCTAGATCCAAACCTGAGTATTAGTGAAATTTATAATTCCTTTTATTGTAGGGAGTTATTTTTTATTTTGATTTTAGTGAGTTTTTTTTTCATTTCTTTTATTTTTCTCCTTTCAAATTTTGAAATAGTATTATACTATATTATTGAGTTTTACAGGTTCAGATATCCTACTTTTAAAGGAGTTTCGTAATTAATTAAAAGTAGTCTTTTAGTTAATTACACTTTACAATTAAGTTGGTGTATATATTCATTGATGGTAGAGTATTGGAAGATATTTAATGGGTGTTTTAGTTTATAACTGTGGAATAAATTTGCACTATAATGTTTGTTCAGCATGTATAAAATTGCAAAGTCATTGAAATTATATTATTTGAGTAAAATTAAGAAGTAATATACTAAAGAAAAAAGACACGTGCTCTCAAATTACTACACTTGTGTTTGGTTATGTCACATGTTGGTAAAAGGTAAATGACAAATTTATCTATTCCCTTGTGTGTTCCAATTTATTAGTAAGCCATTAGACAATTAAATAAATAAATAAAAGTAAATTTGACCAAGAGTTCAATTATCTTAATTTGTGATTTTTCAACTTGATTTTTAAATTGAATTAATTTAATTTTAAATATTCTATCTCTCTATATATACAATACAAACGTTTATTAAATTTAAATACTTATTTTTATCATTTAATTTATTTTACTATATGAATTATTTTAACTTATTTATTAACAATTAATAAATAGCATCTTCTGTCCCGTGCCTTACGCCTAATGAGACTTGTTAATCAATGATCAGAAAATTAGCCACATTATCGTATCATATTATATTAATAATTAATAAATCTTCACAAAAAATAGGATATGAATAAATGAGATCATGTGGTAAAAAAATTTAATTCTATATTTTTTTCTTAAATTTTCTGTTTTGGTCACCATATCTATTATGAAAATATTGTTTTACAAAATGTAAATGAAAAAAGCATTGTAACATACTAACCATCCTCACAGCATTGTTATTAACCTAATCTCTTAAACTTTGAAATTATTTTGCAATTTACAAAACATTCACTTAAACATAAATAGAAACTTCTTTGTCTTAATGTTAATTAAGCCACTAAAATTATTTAAACAATATTTAAAAGTAAATTCTTTGTTTTCACTTTATACTAAATTTACACCAACACGTAAATTTTACCAACCAATCGCACTATGCATTTAGAGTTTTTAACGCTTCTTACAAAATTTATGGCCACGCGTCAAAATTCTATTTGCTATTCACGTTCTATAGAGACCTTATCTCACGAGAAATGCGGTAGCGGCACTAAAGTATTTTCACCAGAATTGTAATCATCATTTCTCTCCTTTCATGCGTGTATCGAAAATGCTTCTGCTAATCCGTTCACACGAATAACAAATTTTCGCTCCACAAATTTTCTACAATCATATATATATATATATATATGTTTGTTTACTTGTTTCTCGCGAAACAAACACTGAAAAGAAAGTGTTCTTCAAATCCAGTTTCAGCCAAAAACCAAAACCTCACTGAAGAACGCTAATGCTCCAATTCTCATCGATTCTTCTTTGTGTTCTTTAATTTTTTTTTTCTTTCTATTATTCTTTCTATTATTGGTCGATCTTCTTCTCGGATCGTTCCGAGCATCATTTTCAGTTTGTTGATTTTCAACTCTGGAGCATAGGAAGATGACGACCGAAAGAGTGAGTAGTTTCAGTGTAAAAAAATGCTGAATCGCTGCTTTGATCGTCGGTTTTTTGATTTCGCGAGAAGAATCGTGTTTCTAGTTAGTTCATTTTCAAATGCTGAAGGCGACGAACATGAATGTTGATCATCATTAACATTCTTTAATCGCTGATTGTTTTTGATTTCGCAAAAGAAAACAATGTGAATCGTGTTTTTGTTAGTTCGATTTCAAATTGAAAGAAGATTAATCGGAGTTAATTTTCCGACATATTTAATGCGTTTTCGAGATTTTAGTGAATTTTTGCTTATTCGTTTTACCGCTTCAGAGCGATCAGTGTACGAACTTAGCTTTTTCCTAGTGCTTGTTGATGGTTCAGATTCAGTAGCATTTTGCCAGTAGTGCTTGTTGATGATTCAGGTTCAGTACCTTCCAGTTCATTAATTGAATTTCATGCTGTTCTATGAAGCAGCAAATCGACATTCACTGTTCAAATACTGAGAAACCTATCTTTTGCATTAATTTCGCTTCATAATTGGTCTGTGTCCCTTATTTAATTCTTTACCATATTAAGAACTGATTGATTGATAGTTTCACATTCATCATAATTCACTTAGCATATTTGGTACTTTTATTTTGTTTTCTCTAATACAAATGATTAATTTTATAAGCGCATATGTGTCTGTTAATTTAGTTTTTTTAAGCTTTCCGTATTCTTAATTTTGTTCCAAAGTTTGTCTTAGCCTAATTGCTGATGCTTTGTTTTATTTATTTTATGAGGTGAAATTTGTTGTTAAAGATTAGTTACTGTTAATAATGTTGTTGCTGTGCAGATTGTGGAGCAAAGTCCGAGTGGTTTCGTTGCTGCTGGAACGGATGAAGAGACGGTCTCTTTCTTTCTTAGCCATTTTACGGTCAAAAATTATAATGCGCGCGCGCATTTTTCTGTTACATTTATGCTCATATAAGTCTCTTTCCAACGCTACGCGATCCTTATAGGATCCTGTGTGCTTAACGAACAATATCCCGGCATGCACGCACGCAATGCTGTTAAGGATAAATGATTACATTTGCTTTTTTGCACGCACGTACAATTTCTCTCTCCTGCAAATATTTTTTATTTTATTTTGATAAATAATTGTTTCTCTGCGTAATGTGAAATAAAGATTGGTTGGAATTTTATATCTAATAATTTCTCATAATAATGAAGAACATTATTTAAATTTATTCTGTTATTATGTCACAATTTTGATTATATAGCATGGTTCTTAAGGATTTTAGGGATTATAGTTTATTATTTATATGGTTTTGTAGAAGAGTTCGTACTTGAAGAGGCAGGAAAAGAGCGATGTCCTCGTCGACGAAGGGAGAAGCAAAGGGAGCCCATGTTTGGACAAACATGTTCTGCTGTTTCCACCTGCCTCTGAATCAACTAGCGCTATAGGTAACATCCCTTTTTTGGTACAAACAGGTAACACGCACTTGAGTAGCCATATTAGAAACCTTTTGGTAACTTTCAAATTAGAAGGGAATTATTTTTCTCTTATAGTTTTTTTTTTTAATAATGATCTTTCAATTTGTTATCAAAGATAAGAAATAAATGAAACTGAAATAGCCGTTTGTTTTTCCTTTTTATGGTTTTATTGTTATCTAAATATAGTCTTCACCATATACCCATTTGCTCCTTTCATCTATATATTTTCCAATGGCAATATAGTAAAAACTGTCGGTATTGCAGGGGCTTGGGAGCATTTTAAATTGGGTCTATTCCATGAAATTGATCACTCCAGGCTCTCACCAATATCCCCAGTGCAACTAAAATCTGTTCGCATCGTAATGGTATTACTATATCACTATATACGTGAATAAAAAGAGAGTTCCTTTTGAACATTGAATTAATATTCAAAAACATTCTTTTTGGTTTGATGGATAATGCGTGCATTCATTAGGTCAGTGACATAGGGGAGCACCTGGTGTCTCTAAGGTACCCAAGCCTCCAATCACTCCGCATGCACTTCAGCGACCAAAACTTTGGGAAACCACAAGGGAAGTTGATCCCTGCACTCGACGAGAAGTACGTCATGGGGATGGACTTCGCCATCAAAGCGCTTTCCAGGAGCATCCCAACTGAGGAATTTGCACAAAGAAGAAACTCTTGGAGCTTCTGGGTCTCTCCTTCTAAAGAAAACACTCAAGACTCCGAGAATCCAGCTCTCAATGATGCCGCAAGGAACCTCATTTCCAAGCAGGGTTCTTGCTGGACTCAGCTCAAATTCACAGGGATGATGCAGTGGGGCAAACGCCGGCAAGTTCGGTTCTTGGGCCGCCATGAAGAGTCAAAGGTTGAATCTTTACCGGAACTGTGTAAGGGAAAAATGGTAAGCGTTGAACTCAGAGAAGGAACTAGTGAGAAGAAAAGGAAGAAAGGCGAAGAGGAAATGGAGGCTACTAAGGAAGAGTCTTTCGAGGATATGAGGATGACGCGTCAATGTAGGAAAAATCATCAAGTGGGTAGCAGTGGAGATAAAAAATCTAACAAAGCAAAGAATGACCCCAAGAAGCAGCAACTCGTGCTTTACAACAAAAACAAGCGAAAAATCTCTATTGGAAGATGGTCTGCTGAGAGGTATATAATTATTGGTATCCAAATGATAATATTGTAAGCTTAAAGCTACTATAGTATTCAGTTCAATGTTTTCTTGCATGGCTCAATAGTTATAAATTGCTTTTTGTTACCTCGCATATGTGAAGGTATGTGCTGGCAGAGGAGAACATGTTAAAGGTTATGAAAGAAAAAAGAGCCGTGTATGGGAATCCAATATTGAGGCCAGATTTGAGATCTGAAGCACGAAAGTATATTGGTGATACGGGTCTGCTTGATCATTTGCTGAAGCACATGGCTGGAAAAGTGGCACCCGGAGGAGCTGAGAGATTCCGACGGCGTCACAATGCTGAGGGCGCAATGGAATACTGGTTAGAGAGTGCTGATCTTGTTGAAATGAGGAAGGAAGCAGGGGTACAAGACCCTTATTGGACTCCTTCCCCAGGATGGAAGCTTGGGGACAGCATTTCACAAGATTACGGTAGTGAACTCAGAGAGGTCAAAGAAGAAATACTCAAGTTGAAACAGTAAAGCCAATTTCTTTATTCTTTTTTGTTAAATACTTTCTAGCTTATTCTTCCGATTCTGAGTCATCATTGGTTACCCTTCTTGATGTACAGGGATATGCGAGAGCTCGCATCGAAGAAGGGAGAGGAGGCATTGGCCATTGAGACTACTCCTAGCTCATGTTTGTCTAGTCTGAATTCGGAGGACTATGGTTCCTTGGCTCCAAAGGAGGTGAAGCCCACTAGTATTAGTAATAGGGTTAACTAATTGCTAACGTCAATAGAAATAAGCCCAGTTGTAATTACTTTAATGTTATATTGCAGGAGATTTATGCGGAGTTGGTGAGTAAGAAGGCTAAAATAGAGGAACAATTGAAGGAAATTTCACGGACTCTGAGTGGCATGGAGGTAATGTAATCATTACTCTTTGTATCTTATTTAGAGTTCCATGGTTTGAATGATTTTGATAGCAAGGAATGTTCCTAATGATTGGTTTCTTTTCCTCAAAATCTATTGGTCTTGAGTATCATAGACTGACAACAAGTGTGCAAAATCATGCTTGTTAGTTTGGTATTATTTTTTCCCCTTAATTTCCTTTTCGTTTTCACCTGGATTAATTATTGAGAAATGATAACCAAGGAATTACTTGCCATACAAAAGGGAATACAATATTGAGAACTGATAAATGATGGAATCCTGTGCAGGAGAAACTTAAAACGCTGAAACCAACTATGGTGGAGGAACAAATAATGTCAGAATCAGAAACACCCCAAGCCTTTTTTCCCGGACCAACATCAGAAAACATAGGAGGGGAGACAAGGAAGGAAAATAAAACCTACAAGAACAAAGAAACAACCTCAGCAGATACACAGATGCAGAAAAACAACAGTGCAGCAGTGGATAAGACAGCAAAGATTGAAAGGCTGAAAAGTGGTTTCCAAATTTGCAAGCCTCAGGGAACCTTTGTGTGGCCAAATATAGGTCTGTCTCCGCATGTTGTAGCCAACCATGATGACCACAGTGTGGTCCCTACACCACCATCAGCTTCCTCCTCTACCACCTCAGCCCCAAAGCTTATTTTCAGACCCCAGCCTCAGCACCCACCATTACAGATCCTAAGCCATCCTTCTTCCCCTGTGAAGCCACTTGCAGAGAGGCGCCCTGTGAGCACAGCTACTTTGACCCATGTCACTGGCCAATTCTCCCCTCGCCTTTCTCCTCCATCAGGTACTCCAATATCCAAAATCAAAACTACCATCACTATTAACCTCAATGAGGACCCTCTCACCCTAGAGTAGTGCTGGCTACATACTTTATATATATATTTTAAAGGAACCACACCATTTTGAGTCTCTTGTTGGTATAAATAGTTTTGAGACGAAGACTAGGCCAGTTTTCACTGTATTCACAGTACTTTTGAAATGGAAACTCTTGCTCGGAGTATACTATGTATAATTGAAGTTAGATTTTGCAAATATGCTGTTCACTGAAAATGACTAATCACACATTAAAATTACCCAAGTAAAAGGCTCATGATTTCTGCATAATTTTGGAGTAATGTATCTCTTTCGCTCTCACTTTTTTTTAAATGTCTTGAAATAGCAAAGCTTTTCTTAGCTTAAACTACTTGGTTCAGAGACTAAAATGTCTTTTTTATCAACTTCCGAGTGAAATGTCTGCATTATTTATAAAGTTGAATGTTTGGACACAAGCTAAAATTCAGTAAATTCATTAACTACAAAATAGTTTTTTTTTTCGGGGATTTTGAACATTTATAATTTTTATTACTTTTCGACAGTTTTTTTTTTTCTTACAGTTTCATAGATATTTTGTACCTAAAAGATAATTTTTTTATCACACCTAGAAATTAATTATCTACAAATTATTTTTTATCAAACTTATTCAAGTAGAAATTAATTCGGATAATAATCAAATTATAATCACAAGTAGTTATTGAAGTAATTTAAATTTTTCAGTTATCCCAAACACATCCTTAATCTCAATACATTTTTGTCCTGCTATTATTAGGGGGAAAAAAGATAGCTCAAGACAAAAATTGAATACTGCTAATTACGTTAATTAATTTTCCTATATCACCATAAATTTGTTAACTGGACATTATAATTATGGTCAGGAGTACAATCTTAAAGTTCTGATTGTACAGCTAAATATGAGACGTCGAAAAACTTAAAAATATGGATTTTAATTAACTTTATGAAACATCGAAAAACTTAAAAATGTGGATTTTAATTAACTTTACACAGTTAATTAATTTGATGATTTTGTTATTAAAAACACTGATAAAATAGTAAATTAATTTTGAAATAATAATGTAGGTAAAAATGTGATATTATTAGAATAGATTAAATTGATTCTAATATGATCTAAAAGATTAATTTTTTTTAAGAGTTAATAATTGTAATATTATTTTTAAGTTTGATTTTATGTTATGTAAAACTTGTATGTTAGTTAGGTCGAAGTTTACTAGTTGGTTAAGCCAATTCTAAGTTGACTCTATTTTTTTAATAAATAAAAGTATTTGTGTTAGTGTCGAATTAAAGTAAGTTTAGTTGATACTAGTAGAGTCTGTTTAATGTTGGATATTAATAGAATGCATCTAATGTTAGACACGAGACAACTTAACTATTGTTGATACAATTGTCGCTACAAGGGTTTCTAATAATGGTTCAAACTATTGTCATACTCATTCATTTTGACGATGATTTTGCAACAAATCGTTTTCATATCTTGAAAAAATAATGAATGTTTAAATAAAAAAATTATATTCATATGTCATGAAAAGAATATAAATAACGAAACAAAAAAAATGGTGGTTATGGATAAAATTGTCATCATATTCTATATTTTTTTTAAAATTTTGTTTTGTTTAGATGGTTTTCTCAGTTAATCAACCTGCATATATTAAACAACCAGTCAGATTCAATAATTACATTTAATTGGTGAACTATCCCTTCTCTCTCCTGAAAACTCTCTTCTCTCTCCTGAATATTGGTGGTGACATGTATGGACGGTCATCAAAGGCCTAACGAAGGATCTTGGAACATCGACCCTAAATCTTGGAATGTTACTACGTTCTTTTTCTCTCATTTTTCGGCTGCCTTCGATGAAAGGGATACACAAAGAATATTTTAGACATGGGGTAGGGTGCACAAGGTGTTTTATTTCAAGAAGGGAAAATCATTTGGGACATAAATTTGAGTTTGTATGCTTTTATGATGTGGGTAATGCAAAAAGGATGGAGAAGGAACTGGACATGATCTTTTAATAACCATTGACTTATATTAAAGGCAACATTTAATATGGTTTAAAATACATACAATTTCAAAAACATGGTCTAAAGTAACTACATTTTAAATGTACAAAGGGTGTTGTTTGAGGAACCTAGGGTGGTGAAAGATGAAATCAAAGATTTTTACAAAAGTCACTTTCAAAAGAAAGAGCACGTTAAGATCAAATTGCACATAGTGTCATTTATAATCCTAACATCAAGTTTTATTGGAAGAGAGATTTATGTGGTAATTTAGGAGTGTGAGGGTAGTAAAAATCCAAATGGATTCGACTTTAGTTTTATTAGAAACCATTGTGAAATAACTAGAAGAAATAATGAGATCAATAAAGAAATTTCATTCTCTAGGAAAATGGCCTAAGTATGTAACACAACGTTCATTACTCTAATCTCGAAAGTTGATAACCCCTAAGTCGGCCTTTCTCATCGGTAGGTTGTATATGCAAAATTATAATAAAGATGCCAATAAGTAGGTTGAAGAAAGCCCTCAAAAAGTAATAAAATGATACCCAATCAAATTCCCTTATAAGTAGAAACTTACTTGATAATGTACTAGTTATAAATGAAGTGGTGGATGGGATAAAACTTAGGAAGAAAAATTGTTTGTTTTTAAGGACGAACTATAAAAAAGCTCATGATTCAATAAGGTGAGACTTCCAATATTACATGATGGAAAGATTAATATTTTGTGAAAAATGGATTAGCTGGATAACAGGTTGTTTAGAATAAAAAATATATTATTGTTAATGGAAATCTCACAAAGAAAGTTAGACCTATAAAAGAACTTACACAAAGTGATCCTCTTGCACCATTCTTATTCCTCATTGTGGTAGAGGGAATTGTAGGACTAGTAAAATAATTCGTAAAATTACATGTGCTAAAAGGAGTTCAAGTTGGGAGAAGAGAGATAAAAAATAAACTTGTTGTAATTTGCGGATATACTCTATTCATATCAAGGAAAAAATTTAAAATGTTTTGATTTCGAAAAGTATCGTACGATGCTTTAAAGTAGCATTAGGTTTAAATTTGACTTTCTTTAAGAATAAATTGGAAGCTACATGGATTCAAAATAATCATTTGAATCATTTTGTAGCTATCTTGAATTATACAAAGATGTCAATGTCTTTTACTTATTTAAGGTTACCAATAAAGAGAAATCCTATATAATTGAAGATGTGCAAGACTGTGAAACATGAAATTAAGAAAAGGTTGAAACATAAAATTAAGAAGAGGTTGTCACAATGGAAAGAAAAGTAACTATCCTTTAACGGTCGAGTTTGTTTGGATAAATTTATAATCACAACCCTTCCTTTCTTCTTCTTGTCCTTTTTCAAAGCCCAAAAATTAGTATTAAAGGAAACTAAAAAAATATAAAAATATTTTTTGTGGAGTGGGATTTAGAAGGAAAGAAATAGTTTGGGTGAAATGGTCAAGCATATGTAGGCCAAAAGTAATGGGAGACTTAGATATAAAGGAAGTGCAATTGTTTAACAATGCATTTCTAATAAAATGGAATTAGAGATATATAATTGAAAATAAAGGATTGTGGAAAGTTATATATTAAAATCTAATATGAGATTGGAGAAAGTTAAACCATGTAATTCAGTCAAAATATGAATTGGTAGAGGGAATTGAATAAAGTAAGTTGATCATGGTATTATCAAAATCGGTGGTTCGACAATAATATCATATGAAAACTAGGAAGGAGAACAAAAATTAAGTTTTGAGAAGATAGGTAGAACGAAGAGATTTCACTAGTTAAAAAAATTTCTAAAATGTACAACAATTCTAATTCTAATTTTAAATATGTTACTGTGTCAGAAATGGATAAATGGAATAATAACACTTTAGAATGCAATATGGCTTGGAGGATAGAATGATTTGAGTGGTGCTAATACAAGTTATTATATTTATACAATATGGTTAGACAAGTGTAAGTCTACAAAATGTGCATATAAGAATTAGATTAAGAAAGATATTATATGGAAGTAGTATGTTGAATTCACAAGAGTTTTTCAAATGTTATGGAAGAAGTGAAGAATATTAGGTTATGCATAAAGGTAACCATGGTGAAATGTTGTATGCAAACTCATTTACATACATCTATGTAGTTACTATAAGCAATAAAATAAACTAGTAAGAATATCCAATTATTCTCTACATAATATTTTTATCTTTACTAATATAAAAAATGAATAAGATCGTTGTAAAAGTTACATTACACACTTTTCTTGTTACACTCAGGTATATTTATTGAATAAAAAACCCTTTCCAAATTGTTGACACGTTTATAAAAATATTATTTAAAATGTATTAAAAGTTTTAAAAGAAAAACAAGAAAGACAGTGATTTTTAAAAATACATAATTTACAATAATATAAAAAAACTTCATAGATCGTGCATTAAAATAGGGTCTAATGTCTTCTAGAATGATAAAGGTAAAAGAAATTTTCTAATGCACGTTCCAAAATGATGAAAAATAAGCACCAGTATATAATTTCAGATAAATAAAACATTATATAAAAAATATATTCCACGTGCAATCTGAAATTATAATTTTACTATACAACAACAAAAATTCTAAAAAATATCAAATACATTTAGAATTTTATATTCTAGAATAACATTAGGTGTCTTTTATGAATAATCATTCCAGAGTAATAATAAAAAAAATATTCAAAAATTAAGTAAAATAAGGATCATTCACATAATTCAAGATAAGGCCTTTGAAAGGAAGAAAAAAAGTTCTAAATGATATTTTCACTATTTTAAATATTATCAAAATGTAAAATTAAAATTGAAAACAATATGGAAATGAAGAGGAATAAATGTGCAAGGTGTTGTGGCCCACACAAAAAGCAGGCTGAAGAGACCAGTCTCCATACATGAGAATATAAAAGGTTTTTTCTTCCTACACCCCATAATTTCTTTCACATGTTTGAAAACTTTCTAGAACAGATTTTCAAGAATTTTCGGAACATTATTTCTAGAAAAATATTTTTAGAATAGAATTTTTTAAAATAGATTTTTTCAAAAAAATCTTTATAGAACGTAACAAATGCATTTTGAAACAAGTTTTTTAGAATATATTTATTGAAATAATTTTTCAGAAATATATGAGATGCTTTCTTCAATATGTTTTTTATAACAAACTTTTCGAAATGTGCTTTAGAACATAATTTTTAGAAGATGAATGTTTAAACAAATTTTCTAAAACATATATTATATTTTTTGGAATGAGACTTTTTGAAAACGAATTCTTTCTCATTTTTCTTCCTCTCAAAAAGTACAGTAAAGAAAGCAGGTGTAAGGACAACAGTTATGATAAAGGTGATATGATGCAATAACAAGGAGTATTTTAGTCTTTTTGGCTATTAGTATGGAGTGCAGCTAGTAATCATGAGGCGCAGGAAGAAAAACCCATATGAAAAACCATTTAATAGTTGACCCAAATAAATCTGAAAAGAAAAGAAATGAAAAAAATATATATTTTGATATCCCTTTCAAAATGCAACTATTTTTATAAATATAATAATAATAATAAAAATATTAAAGTTTTTACATTTATTATTATTATTTATAACTATATATAAATAAGAAAGTACAATCTTGTTGTACTTTCTACTGGATATTGTGTTTTGTAACTATTCTCATATATATATATCATTATATACATAAATAATAGTTATTATAACAAAAAAATATAACTATTGTAAAATTTAATAAAATATAACTATTATATGTATATTTTTTTATATTTAATGATTATATTTTGAAAAAATGAATATCAATGTATAAAAAAATAAAAAAGAAAATAAGAATAATAATAGAGACAGATATATTTAAGCAAACTTTTTTGAAGTACTTCTAGACGATTAAAAAATATGAGTTATTTGATAAGTTAAGTTTAATCCTTGAAAATTAAATACACCATAGTAATAAGATTAGTATCTTAAAAAAAATACCAACCTATATAGTATGTTTGATAATAACTTAACTTCTGTAAAATCTAGAATTTTTTTAGTGACAAAAAAAATTCAATCTTTAATTTTTTGTTAACATGTTTTCTTTATATAGTGTGGTATGTGGATGAGCATGAATTTTGTTCTAGGTTATCCTTTTCCACTGTGTCTTGTAAGCTTTTAGCATGATTGTGAACAGTATGAACTCAACTCACATATTCTTCCGTGTGTTCATTGAATCTTAACTGGAAAATTCTTAAGCTGTTTTTCTTATTAGAAATTTCAATCAATCAATCAATCAATATATATATAATTTTATATTATTAGAAAAATCTTAAAGTTTATCTCCTTTAATTTCTTTTATAAGGGTTTTTTTTTTTTTTTCCTGTGATTTTAATACTCACAGTTTAGACCATACGTAATTTTGGTCAAATCTTTATTTTTTTTTCTATTTTTGTTCTTTAATTAATTAAATTATTTCATAATAACACCTTAAATTAATGTTTTAGTTCTAGAGTTTAATTATTGCACCAGAATAAAAGAATGAAATGTATGCAAAATTGATAATATTGGATTCAAATTACAAATATTTAAAATCACGAGAATAAAATTAAAAGGGGACCAAAATTTTAATTAAGTCTGGAAAACAACTTATAAATTAAAAACAACTTATATTATAGAACTTCGGTTTTTAATAAATTTTTCAATAAGTTAAGATTTATAAAATTATTTTAATTTATAAAAATAATCTATTTATTTTGTTTTAACAATTTTCTTCAATAACTATCATGAAAAGGTTTATTCAAACACAACTTATTTATTATTCAAAATCAAAATTACTAATTAAATAACAAACTATTAATCAATTATTCAACCTCTTTAAAGTAATAAGTAAATTAAAAATCAATATTATATTTATATATAGTAAATTATACGTATATAAATATGTTATTAAATTGAAGTATTTAAGTGATGATTAATTCTTTTAATAAATTTGAATGAAAATTTTGAAAGAAAAGGTTAAAAAGTATAAATGGAGGTGGGTTTGAATAGAGTTTAAAAATAATTAGGACCTTTTTTTTAATACGAATCTTTTGATGATTATTAAAATAAGTTCACAATGTTACATTCATATTTTTTTTTTCAACTATAAAAGGTTTTATTAATCAAAACTTAATTACAAGTATTATCATTTTGTCTTATAAGTCACTCTTAATTACTAATTACTAGTTAGTCTTCTTTTAAGATAGAATTTAAGTACACAACACCACTTTTAGACTTCTAAACTATATAACAAAAAATTGTTGGTTTATAGTAAAAATTCCTCTACGAAAAGGTATATAGTTTTAGAGTTTAGATTCACAAAAAGTGAAGACTTTACAAATGAGTTCTTTTTAAGTTCTCCGTACAACACACTATTATTTTAAGTACTTTGAAGGTTTGATTCTCTTATGAATCTAAAATAATATGTGCATATATCACTTCATACCCTTATTTCATTATGAAAATTTCTTTTATAAACATCCTAAATTAGATTGTTGTAGCTTGTGTGTTATAATTTGTCCTTATAGTAGTACCGTTTTAAAATTCTGCTTAATTTTATGTTGACTTCTTTTGCAATTGTACTCAAAGTGGTATATAAAAGACAACACATGAGCCTACAACCAGAACATTTTGGATAGTTTTCAATATATATTGTGGTTCTTTGCCAAAAAGTAACCTAGAATCCCATAACGAGTGATAGTCGATATTATACCTAGAGCACGATCTGTAAAGAGATTAGTCATTTTCCAAAGACTTGACAAGGAGAGCAAAAATATTCTTTGGAATAGCTAACTCTAGAAAAAGGGTTGAACAAAGCCTAAACTCTTTTCATAGAGAACTAAATTGGACCATCTAGTAAACAAGCAGAACAAATAACAAAACAAATTTTATACTGGTTCACCCAAACTCACGAGTTACATCCAATTCTTCCTTAAACAAAATGCTTAAGAGGTTCCACTAGCAATCAATTGATTACAAATTGAGTACACCAACTACTCTCGGAAATAAATGAATATATAACTATTCTAATTCCTTTTTAACCCCTTGAGATTAAGAACTCTCAAAAGAAAATGATACACTTAGAGAGAGCACAATTTAAGCTCACTAAGTATACTTTACGATGTGAAGAATTACAAAAACTATCGCTCACCCACAAATAACACTATAAGATCATTGTATGATTGAAAGAATTGTTGATTGCAACTATGTTCTTCATCTTAAAATATGAATTGAGTTTCTTAAAGATGTTTTAGACTTTGGAATTCCTAGTTCAATTTTTATTTTTGTCTAGCAGGTTTTCTTTTGAAGAAGATTTATTATATTCATGTTTTAAGAACTCATTCTATTTTTTCAAAACTTTTATCTCTCTTTTTGTTTTATGTAACCTTGAGAGAAAAGAGAGAGTTTGAAAGAAGTTCATGATATGCTTCAATCATAAAGTTGATATATGAATAATATACCTCGTCTTTCGATTCGTCTAATAAAAATAAGATGATGTACCAACCATGAGACATATGTTGGTTATTCTTCAGTTTCTTCCTCTTTAAATTTAAAGTTGTCAAAGTCCTCCTAGGTTGACATGAGCACCCTTTGAACATCCATTTTATAGAGTTTTCGTTTTCTTGACAGATTTTTTGGAAAATAGGAAAATTACAAGAAGGAAGGTGGAGTTTTGATTTAGTTAATTTCTAAACTCTCTTTTGCAAGCATGGTATCATTTTGCATCAATAGAAAACATTTACTCTTAAGATGACAAATGGTAAGTGTTATGTTTGATGATCTTACGCAAACGCTAATTTGAATGAACTTATTTGTTGAAAGAGCCTGTCTTAATTAATAGAGTTTTTTCATAAACATTTTTTCAACAAGTTACATCTAAATAAGGAAGATGCACCCCCAACACTTCATAACATATTTAGTCTGACAAACAGTTTTGGAAACTTATTTTAAACTCAACTTCTTTGTCTGAGAGGTCATGACAGACGTTGATTGTACAACTCATCTGAATCACTTAATTAATTATCCACAAGTGATCATACCATGATTTGTGCATCTGCTAAAACACCACATTTACAAATTAAATACTTAGTTAGAAGAAGTTTTGATAAAAAAAACATTTTCAGATCATATTTTCATAATAAATCTCCTTCTTATGTTAGTGCAGATGATAATAACGTGCAAAGTAAATGAGGTAAAGGAGATAAAGGAGAGAAAATACACATAATAATTCATAATGGTTCATTTGTCCCAATAGACTACACCTAGTTCTTAACCAACAAGCCAAGCTCAACTAGGCAGACTACTGTTGCAAAGAACGCTCGAGTATTATTTAGGCCAGTAGTCATTTCTGGTTAACCCTGTGAGTATTGTTGACTCTAGATACTCCTAACTTAATGAGTATTCTTGACTCCAACCACTTCCCATCCACTTATGGCTGACCTAGTCAAGGATTTCCCAAGCCATTCTTGGCTTAACCAAGTCTTTTTACCAAGTCATTCCTAGCTTAACCAAATATTCTTTGTCCTTTAGCTACTTTTGGCTAACATACAAGGTTTGGAGGCTTGAATGATCGTTTAATTATTTAATCTGACTATTAGGGAGGATAGTGTCTGACGATGAACATAAGGTTTAAGCTTTCTCTCTTAGTTTAGATCTTGTGTTTTTTCTCTAGCAATAGATTACGTCTTTTGACAAGTACAAGGGTAAGTTCACTCTCCTAGGTACCTAGATAAACACTCTCAATATTTCTCTTGATGTTCTTCTGGATCCATATGTTTTGGTAGTGTTTCTACTCTAAGCTTTGGTATTCTTTTCTAAAGCTTTAAGGATTGCTCTATATTTGAATATTTTGGCACGACGCAACCTCTGCTCTGTCGTTCTTCTTCTTGATGGTAGGCTTTATATATGTGTTAGAAGAAGATAACCGTTGAGAGATCTTTGAGTAGCTTCAACTCTTCTTGTATATCCACCTTGTGTATGACAGGTTTTAATGTGATTGTTGCATTTAATGCTCCTCTTCTTTACGTAACAACCTTAATAACTAACAATTTTACCACCTTAGGTAGTATAGTCTTTTACACAAATTTATGATAAAAGTGAACAATGTACATGACAGATAGTTGGGTTAGAGTTAAAAAGACTCTTTTTTTGTGTTAATAAGTTGATGAAGATAGTAGTTTTAGCTCATGTTTCAAGAGATCTCGATATTGATTTTTATTTTACCTTGAACGGATCCGTTTGATAGACAGACATTTCCTAAATCATAGAATAAGCATATGAAAATTTATTGAAGTACAGGGTTAAATTAGTTTATGCGCATATTGTTTGATGTTTTATGTGTATTTCATCTATTCCTTTATATGCCTTATCAGACTTAAGAAAAAAGACAACATAGTGTTATATTTTCTGTCAAATGAAGCATTTGCGTCTTACATGACGTATTGTTTTCATAGAAATAAAGTATGATCATGTTTAACACTTAATTTTTTAATAATTAATCAAAATCTTAGGATGCTGGAATTTTGCCTTAACAATTTTTGGCATCTGGGCATTTTGATATAAAGTGTCATAACTTCTTACATTCACAACAAAGTCTTCTTCTCTTTGAACTATCTCCCTTGATGAGGTTAAACCCTTTTCCTTTAAAGCCCTTTTTCTTCTTTGAAATCGAATGGATTTTTCTATAAATAATGGTGGTCTCACCATCCATGTTAGAGTCTTCATCTTCTATGGGATCTTTCATAGGTCTTTCCATCTTCACAACCTTGGTGGGTGTGTATCTTTTATTGTGAGTTAGTGTTTTTTCCTTTTTGATGACTCCATCTCATTATAGCTCCAACTCATGCACTTTCAATATGTCTATGTGATCTTCTATAAACTTGTTATCCAAGCCTTTGGATGTTCTCAATGTTGTTAGTTATTGTCTCCATATTATAGGTAAAGTTCTTAAAATGTTCTCAATGTGGTCATAATTATCATAAAGTTTACAAAGGGACCTAAGCTTCTTTAGTATATTTTAAAACATGTTAAACATTCTTTGTATGTTTTCGTTTTGTTCTATACTACGGAGTTTATATTGGCAAAAAAGTAAGTAAGTAAGTTTATTTCGTGTTATTTTGGTAGAACCCCTATATGTCATAGTATGCGTGTTCCATATTTCTTTAGATCCCTTAAAATCATAGGCTTTTGAATACTTTTCTTCAAGTGGAGCTAACATTAAAGAGTTGTGGACATTTGAATCAAGCAAGCATCTATGCTTGTGTTCACCCGTCCAAAAGATTCTTGGTAGCAACTCATTATGATCATCTACTGGAATGTAATTGTCATTTTCTACTACATCAATCTTGTCGATATGGTAAGATTTAAAGAAAGCAACCATTTTTTGCTTTCATTATTCAAACTTTTTCTCCCTTGAATAAAGGAGGTATGTTCATGAGCTGACCTTTGTTTTCCATAAAATGCCAGGATCTACTCCTTTTTATTGTGTAAATAACTAACCTCAAGATGTTAACTTTGATACGAATAAAAGGTGAACTCTAGAAAGAGGGGATTCGAATAAGCCTATTAGAGGCTAGTAAGGGGGTTGTCTGATGAGTTTTAGAATAAGTTGATAATGTTTTCACAAATGTCTAAAGGAGACAACCAAGAGAAATAGAATTAGTAATATAAAACATTAGTGAACACTTTTATATTGGTATACCCAACATGAGCTATATTTAACTTTTCTTTATTAACTGTAAAGGGATTTAGTAATCAAAACCTGTTTATAAGTATCATTTGCCACCTCTAGTTTACAATAAATATATAAAGTCACTCATGGTTATCAACTAATCTCTCATTGAGATTGAGTCAAAGTAAACAACCTCACTCTTGCTAAGTATGCAAAACCAATTCCAGCTATGAAACTGAAAGTTGTTGTTTATAGGAAAAACTCTCTACAAGAGTGTATACATATAAATGCTCATTTTTCTATAATCTAGCTTCACAAAAATGAGAGATTTACAAATAAGTTCTCTTTAAGTTCGAATCTCTCTTACATGTAAAGTTCACGTAAAGTGTGCAAATCTCTTTCCAATATGTTCATTTCATTAGACATTTTTGTAAGAAAAAACTTCTTTTTATAGACATCTTAATTATTATCCTTGTAGCATGTCCTTAAGACTTTTTTTTTATTGTATAAGAATGATTTTTTTTATTACTTTTATGCTCTTCTAACGTCATTTTGACCATAAAAACTTTTATGTTAATGTATTATGTTATAAGTTAATCTCTTACTTATTATACTTTATCTAATACCTATTTCACATTAAATAAATTATTAAGCACACAAAACCATATTATTATTTATTATTATCAAAATATGAATATTTTAAACATAATTTTTATATTAAAACTTAGTTTAACTATATAAAAAACTTATTTATAATTTTCTATTTCTACGATATTTATTTTTTATCTAAAAATTTTGGAGTTGATAATAAGTTTGTATCGATTTGTTATATATATATATATATATATATATATATATATATATATATATATATATATATATATATATATATATATACACTTGGTTGTTCATTTATTATGGAGCTAAATTCATTGATCTATTATTGAATTGAATCCAACCATTAATTGAAAAGGAGATACTTAACCAAAATTGCATTAAAAAGAAATAAAAGGACCACAGTAGTTGTAGTACTGCAGAATTTGACACGTGAGGATTGAAGAATACTCAACTTGTTCTTGAGTCACACAAAGAGATCGATTGGATAACTATGTTTATAAATTTATTATTCTTTTCTCCTTTCTTAGCACTCTCATTCTCTTTCAAAGTAATGATTGTCAATTACCCCAGGTATTGGATGAAGTCAACAAAAGTGGTTTCAGATTCTCCACTTAATAATAGGTTAACAATACTTACATAAATTCCAATTTTTATTATTAGATGCAGTTTTTTTTTTTTTTTCAGAAAAAAGTACTTCTAACAAATTTTACAAAGTCATGTGTGTATATCTTTCTTATTTTAAAAGATGTATCATGTACTAATACTCTATGCTATTATTTAGCAAAAAAGATTTGTTTTCTTTATTTTCTTTAATCAGTGTTTAAACTTTTAATCAACACGTTACATATATTGCCTGCGAAGGTATCTTCTACCCACCAAACCAATTTTAAATATTTAAAGAAAAAACAATTTTACGGAAGTAATTTTTATCAGATAAACTAGGCTTATGCTAAAGTATTTTTTTCATTTTACTTATTTAGAGGTTTTTAATAATTATTTTGATCTAGGGTTTCATCCAACAAGAACCCAATAAGTTATCTACATCAAAGACCGAAGATAATCGTCAAGGAGATTATAAAGAAAACCCTAAAACTTCACATATATAAAAATAAGAAAAAAAAACCCTAAAAGTAATCTTGCTTTAAATGTATGAAATAAGTGCTTATTTCTTAATACCACGAGGTTGAGAAGAACAATAATTCATGATATACTACCACTTAATAATTTTTAAATAGTTCTTCACACACATAAAGTTAACTAGTCAGTAAATTTTTAGAGCAATTGTTTTAAAATAAAACTAGACGATGCCATAACAATACCTATACTTTTCTTAGTTATTAACTTAGACTCTATTCACGGATTGATTCAAATAAGATTAGGAAAGAAATGAAATATAAACTAATCAATTTCATCGGTTGGCAGAAAAATTTGCACCACAAGATCTAACTAATCTGATTACGAATAGATTGGTTCAGTTTGAATAATTCCTTACTATACAAAAATGAAAATTCTATTTTGATAAAGAAAAAAAATGCTTGGTTTTGCCAAAAAAGAATCACCATATAGTTTTTCATTAAAGTTATGCAAATAACATATATATTTTGTTATAATTAGTTACACAGACTAAATAATAGGAAAAAATAATTAAAATAAACTACATATATATATATATATATATATATATAGATATATATATATATAGATATATATATATATCTTTAGTTTGATTGGGGTGTTCAATAGATTGACAATGTACCAACCAATTTATCATCTGTTTCATAATTATTAAAAATAAAAGAGAAATAAATTAAACTTAACACATAATTATTTAAACTTATTAATTATAATATTGAAAGTTTAAGCAATATAAACAAGGCGTTAGATTTAATCTAGTGCAGTAATTGTACACAAGACTGAAAAATATATTCTCTTTCCAGTTATGCTAATTCACACAATTGATTGATGTTCAATTAACTGAGACTATTTTTCTTTCATGATAACTTTTTTTTCTTTTTTAAAGAAAAGGTTAAGAAGCTAAGGTATGATGTGGCACCTTAAGAAGGAAAGGTGGTGATTAAAGATGAAAACCCTAAACACCCTTGTAGATATATAATGATATTCTGCATGCATTTACTATATACTTTTAGGGATGTCAAATATTCTATGTGTATATATAAATTAGAAGCAAAGGGTGTTGGTGAAAAAGGATAAGTTCTTAAGCAACTCCAAACCACTCACGAAACGTGGACCAAGAATTAAAGCTCAGTGGTTCGAGCACATGAGATGACATGCAAAAGATGGGCCACATGAGGCATGAGGGCCACCATTGTTGAATGGCTTGTGCTGGCCAATCCTTTTGTCTTTGACAAGAATAACAACACTCTTTGGTTATGTGTTGCAATTTTGAGAACCTTACAGCCCTTTTGACCACTTTTATGCGCATTAGTGTTAATATCTCCTAAGTTATCATTTCAAATATAATTAAAGAAATTAAACTTTTGTCCTTAGTAATTATCATTAATCTATGTTAAATTACTAGTTTTATATCTAATTCTACTTCACGTAATCAAATTTTTATCTTTTCATAATTGTTATTATTTTAAATAAGTAATTTGGTTTCTAACTTAAATTTATAAAATTGATTTATAATGCCTTTACATAATTATTATTATTATTTTAAATAAATAATTTTATGTATATTCATTTTTACAAAACTAATTTATTAGATAAAATTTATACTGCTTATATATTTTAGTTTAATATTATATTTAATTAATATAAAATCTTTAAAATAATCTTTTATGTTAAAAGAATGAACATCTTCGTTCGTGAATGATTTAATAGAAGTGTGATAACAAGTAGCATAATAACCGAGATGAATATTAATATAATAACTTTTGTTATGTTTTCATATTATCTTAATAAATGAGTTTATGTTTAATCAATTTTACAAAACTATCTTTATATATATATATATATATATATATATATTTTGCACTTCATTTCGTTGGAAAAGGGTGAGGTTTGAATGGAAAAAATCGTTAGAAAAATAATTATTGGATTTGATCTCAAGCATATAGTGGAGTAA
>Ga0209489_100751_pt1 | contig 63960 bp, 40 predicted proteins | sample SiratrowhiteBW_FD_187527 | JGI IMG/M metagenome (GOLD analysis project Ga0209489, IMG submission 187527) | Root nodule microbial communities of legume samples collected from California, USA - Siratro white BW (SPAdes) (version 2) | ecosystem: Host-associated > Plants > Roots > Nodule | place... | reverse complement strand
AAAAAAAAAAAAAAATAAGAAGAGAAAAAAACATTGAGTTGAAACTGAAGATAGGTTGAAAAAAAAATTTAGAATTTTATTTGGAAAAGTTAGTTTTTTTTTTCTGACACGACTCTTCACAAGGGCATGTGAGGACACCAGTTCACCCACGAATATTTTTACATACCCTTCTGCTATGCCAGTTACCCAACGACCAGAAATGAGTGGACAAATTATAATTTTTTAAATTTTTATTTAATAATATTTTTATTTCATTTTATTAGTTTTAGATTTTAAGAACCTGTAATCTTAGATTCAATACTTAATTTTAAGTATATTTATATATTTGATCTTTATATGTCAATTAATTAAATTAGTTATTAATGAAACTTAAAACAAATTATATTAGGCTTAAGGTTCAATTAAACTTAGAAATAAACAAAAGTATAAAGCAGATACAAAATTAAGGATGAAAAGTTAAAGAAAAAGTGATGGATGACACTTCCACATAATTTGTGTTATAAGAAAAAGTTTGAATTGAGGAACTAGTGGTGACAGATAAATAGAAGATCAGGATGGTGAAATGGTCATAAAAGGTACAGTGCAAGCAGCAATGAGACTCTCATTAAATACCACACCACAGTGTCTGCATCAAAAGAGATAACCAAACCAAGTAGATGATGATGACTCATGAATGAATGCAACTCACTCACAAAAATTCACCCAATCCTTCTCCTCCATCAATGTTGTGTTATAATAACAGCACCTTCTTCAATTCAATTGACCAAATGCCACTTTCTTTATTACCTTTTCCTCTCCTTAAAAACCCCTCAATCCGCACCCAGTTAACACTTAATTAATGCACCATGCACACACTTCCACTGCACCAGGCTTCACAAATATTTGTGTCAGCTATACTAAAACTGAAAGGAAAAAAAAAAAATACTACTACTATGCTAATAAGTGAGATCCCTAGGTTGGCACGTTTATGGATATGTGTTATGTATTGATGGATGTTTCTATCCCTTCGAGGTTGGTGGTATTAGCTCACCTTCCCTCAATTCTGATGCTGAAATATCTTAATCTTGTAGCATACGAAAACAAGACCCTCTGACACACTACTTCTCTTCCCATTTTCATCTTTTTATCTAGTTTTTGCAATGGATCTACCAAGACTTCACCAAGCCACCATGCATTCTCTCTTAACATCTCATTTTTTCATTTATAAAAGGAAAGTATATAAGATATACCCAGAGGCTTATACCATATGCTGGTAATGTATGAGTAGAAAATGTAAACCATTACAATAGCTTTTCATTCTAAGAAGAAAGAAAAACAAGTAGATATGATAAAAAACGGTAATTTAAACAAAAGAAGACTCTAATATGGACTATAAGTGTCAAATATCTACAATATAGAAGCATGAAGAGGAATTGATATATAAATAATTAAAAGCATACACATTTTGAATTTTTGATTCCCAAGCAAATATGGATGTGAGTTTCCCCTTTAGATCATGGATTGAAAAGGTAGTCCCCACACTTGCATTTCCAACTCATTGGTTTGTAATTTGAAAGGTCGTCACCTCTTGATGAGTAAGAAACAACTATGGTTGCTCTTACAGATGAATAATGACTTCTATGAGTTTGAATTTGAGGTGAAACTGGGACTTGAACTGCTTCACAATGCTCACAAGTGCTGCATCTTCTTTCACACTTGGGAGGCCTAGACCCTATCTGAGGTTTTGCCACCATCATTGGTTCCGGCTTTTTCATGTCCTTCTGCATATGAATATTCAATACTCAATATCAAATTAATAAATACTAACACATTGGAACACATAGAAGTAATTCAGTTATGATTTTGTACCTGGTCAGCTTGAATAAGAGTGGAAGAAATTGCTCTTGCTGCATGCATATACACATTAAAATAAGCAATGTTAGGAGAAAGAAGAAGAAAGAATGAGATGAGAGAATAGAAACGGGATAACCTTTGGGCGTGAATAGAATAGCAAAGAGAATGAGGCATAGGAGGGTTTGTCTAAAGTTGTGGCAGGAGACACAGACTTGAGTTAACCCCATCTTCTCATCAGGGGAAAGAGACTGCAGAAGAAAGGCTTCAGTAAATTGTTGTGAGCGTAACTAAATACTACTACTAACAGCTTGATTGAAGAAAAATGATGGTGGAAAAGAACAGTGTGACAAAGAGAGAGAGTGAGAGAAAGGAGGGATATGCGGCTGTGGAGAAGGCAGTGCAGCTTGAAAGCCTGAAAAAGGTGTCCGAAACGTGGGTCAGATATTGAATGCCAGCCCCATAATACAAAGGCAAGATCACTCACTCTCACCTCTTTTATTAGCCTTATTATTTCCCCATCAATTGATAAACACGCACTGCAAAAGGTGTATTATATAGATGTTGGACTTTGTGAGAAGGAAAGGACCTCAGCAATCGGTCAGAGACACACACGCTGCCTCGTTCACTGTGCCTCAAAGATCCAAGCTTTGTCATATGATGACAAATTCTCGAACTGGGGGCAGCATTCAGATTTGGAGTAATGTAATGGCCTTGCCATGCTCACACACACCAAACTTTTCAATACCAAAATACCAGACAAAACCAAAAAACATACGGCCAAGTTTACAACCTTGGAATAGGTGTGTGAATAAATACTTCATTGGTTTTCTTACTTTGGTTACTATTTTTTCCTGAAGTTAAAAAAAAAAGAAACATGTTGAGTACTTCATTAGTTTTCTTACTTTGGTTACTATTTTTTCCTGAAGTTGAAAAAAAAAAGAAACATGTTGAGCCCTGTTTTGACCTTGATCACGCCAAGGAAGTCACTGAGGGTAGGACTCTGCTGTAATGCCAACTTCTGAGCATTCAACCACCAACTTTGTATTGCCTTATTATTTCATGCAACTTAGTATTGCTATTTTCACAACACTTCTTTAGAACATTGTTTCATTACTATTTCTATTTAATTTTTGAGTTAAACTGTTAAATTACTTTTTATCTAACTGTTTGACAAATTTATTTTAATTGAGATTCTGAAATTGGGTCGTTGATTTATATTTATTTTGTGATGGAATCTTTCTATCTAATTTATCTTTTTGAAAAATTAAACCCAAAAAATCTAATTTGTGCAGTATACAGGATTTGGTACACATGTTACTCCAATAAGTACACGAAACATTAATGCATCTCCTTCCATTCCACTCCTCTCCTCATTACAACTTACTGCTGTTACGCAATGTGGGCCGGTTGGTCTTATTCATCATTCACGACTGCTGAATTCAACAGTTGCTTACTTTTTTAATAAAAATAATAATTCATTTCCAATAAAATTTAAGTAATTTGATTTTGAGATAATAATTTCAAATAAGGATAATATATCAATGTATCTTGCCCATTCTTTTTTTCTCTAAACCTTCTTAGTATGTATTACTTTGAACTTCAGTGGCAAAAAATTGATGAAGCCCTCTCCATCTTACAAAAAATTGCATTGCCTTGTCTGTTAGAATCTGGCAATATGGGAAACTATATCTGAAAACTGTCAACCATATGTTGAATCACGTCTGCTCCATCGGAATTGATACAGTAAGTATTCACCTGGATACAAAACAAATTCCAACCATACAGAGTGCATTGTTAATACTTGAAACAAGGAGTAATAGACCAGGCTATCATCACTATGATTTTCAAACCATAAAATGTGAGACATTGAAGACCCCATCATGGTCCTGCCTGGTGTTAAGATTATAAAAGGAGTTCTGTTCTTATATGATGTGTTTCAAGTAGCAGAAACTTGCCTGAATGGTGCTATGTGCCAGATATTTCTGCCTACTGCCACTGAAGCTCACATCAATTCTGTCCCAGCTCATTGTTGTCAGGCTTCTGATCATTTCCTCTACAAGGGTCGTTAATTTGTACACAATTTTAGTTATGATTCATGATACAAAGCACATATCTTTATGTTCAATCCGATTTGGCAGAAACATGTTAGGAAATTTCAAAAGCAACATTCAGGATTAGTTCTAGGTTCTTAACCATTCCAGGAGAAGATTCTCGGTTGATATAAGTACTCGTACAAAAGTAGTGGAAAGCCATCATGTATTCACGTGTCTATGTTTAGATTAGTGATGACAGCCAAGATCTTGAACTACTCAATAAATTTTTTAAAATTTGCATCTCACAATTATAGTGAGTAGTGATCTTTTAGCTCGCGCAAACACTAACTTTTTTTTCTTTCAAATTTCCTCCTTTTAGCTAACCACATCATGATATATATCATATAAAGATCTGATTCGCTTGTTAAAAAATGTTTCTCAGAAGGGAAGACGATTAGTGTCAAGATGTCACTCAACCAAATACCATACTATAAGAGGAATCATTAACTTTAAACAAAGTCATACAAAAACAGCAACTTGATTTTATATTTTTCATTTTTGCTTTCATGGGTCATCACAAAAGTCCAAAAATGCTTATCTTTTGAGTTTCATGATCCAAGCTCCAGCCAGCGTGGACCACAACAGACAAGAACTTGTCATGTTTATCATATTAGGTATATATGCCAAAAATATTTAGACATCGGCAGATTATACAATACAAAATAAACCTCATCAGTTGAAAAACTTGAAAGTGAAATACCTTCCGAATCAAGTTTATTGGATTCACTACTCAATTTGGATTCAGCAGGAACTTCCTCAGCGACACAACTAGATTTTGCTGTCTCTACATTTACAATATGCGGGTAGTTTTCATGCCTTGAAAGATGCCGGCGCTGAACAAAAAAACACGTTAGACAAAGACACAGATTACATAAATTATATTGAATCAATAATATTATATTGCAGAATCTTGATGATTACCTTGGGGAGTTCCTTTCTACGCCTGATAGATGATGTACTCCATCCAACAAGCTCTATTTAAAGAGTCAAGTTGCTCATGTAAATAATTTGTGGACTTAAACATTAATTCACATCAATTTAATAGTACTTGTCGTGAGTTCAAATTCTGAATCAGACAAAATTACATTGATTGATTGGCATCAAAATCAATAACTAAATTGACAGATTAAGACTTCAAATTCATCTTGGCTTATGACTAAAAGACAAGGATACGGTCATAACGAACATTTGCATACGCAACGCGGCGTTTGAAGGAGCGTAAAGCAGACCTATAGAGAAAGAGGCGTACAATGTTATTTGTTTTTGATTCAGAAAAGTAAAAAAAAAAAAAAAAAAAAAAAAAAAAACAAACCAAACCAAACCATAAATTCTTACAAAAACTTAATGTCTTCGGAGTCACGAACCATCTGGAGAAGAAGAGGGGGTTTCCCATTGTAACTATCTGTTAAAAATAGATGTTTTCCCGTTTTACCAAAAACCCCAGCAACATGAGACACTGCTTTCTCCAGAGAGTAAAATCCACAGAACATAGGAACCTGAAGCATGCATAATTCCAAAAATCAAGTCGTTATCAGCTCATTTAGTGAGCCACTTATGTGTATAACACAGTGGATTTACACAATAAATTATGCAACAACATTTTATCTCTCTCTGTTACATCATTTATTACATCTCTTCTAACTATTTTTTGTTTCCCTTAGTTGTACAGTTAGTTATACAGTTTATTTTACAAAAAAGAAAACATTTCTCTTGACACGCAATAAAGCATTCAAATTGCAAGTTTTGCTCCATAAAGTCATAAACAGAATATAGTAAAGGCTAAAGCTACCAAAGAATGACCTGTTTATGACCTCTAGAACCAAGGTGTGGCGTTGCAGATGTAATGAAATTTATGGGCTCTAGTCCTGCAATTTTTCCTTCATATTTTCTATCTGAAACATGTTTTTCACAATGTCCATTCCCCATAGAAAGTTCAGCAGATATGTCTCTCCCATAAAGCCGGGCTATTGCATATCTTGCCACCAAGCCTCCTAAAGAGTGACCTACAAATGAAATTTTCTGAACACTTGGGTGACGTTTAATAACTGATATAACCTGAGAAAAGAGAAGAAAACAAATATCTTTCATTTTTCTGGGTTTGTTGCGAGAGAGTTGAATTCAATTGAACGCCTTAAGGGCCACACGATTAGTATACATTGAAGGGAAAAACTAATTAACCAAGTGTGGAATAAATGATTACAAAGATCAAACAATTGAATGTCAAAGCCAGAACACACCTCCTCTGCTAGTCTATCTCCCATTACATCAACCCCATCAAATGTCAACATTGAAGAATTGCGTTCACTGCCTGCATTGCACAATGGTTATGCATTCCATTAAATGGTGGAAAAACCAATTTTGCTGTGAAAGAGTGCAATAGAGAATAGAAATTTAGAATGAAGACAATTGAAACTGCTTCACTTTCTTTAGCCCGTTTGAAAATGAAGGTTGCTCCTAGTTTGCAATCATAATTTTTTTATCAAAGTCTTGGTAAAAACAGATTTTTTTTTTAAAGTTGCACTGACTCAATGCTACTACACATCAGAAAGATGGTTTTGCTTAAACAGACAGAGGAGGCAATCAGAATTTGTTTGTGCGAACTTACAATGTACAACAGCATCTTCCGGATACCTTTTCAGAAACTGCTTTGCGGCAAATTTCCAATTCTTAGCACTGCATCAAAGATTGCTACATTACTTGTCTAAAAGGCTAATCAAATAGATCACAGAACCTAGTGGCATATACATGCTTGAGGCAAATGAGAAACAGTGTAGAGAAGGTTCAAAGTTAAAAGTAACAGTAGTTAGGCAAACCTGCCAACGAGACCATTAACCATTATGATCAAGTGGGTGGGGGTGGGACGCTGACCACACTCATCAACAACCTCAATATCAAAACCTCCCCCAGAGACACCATGTTCGATTCTGAAACAACCAAACCCGGGGAAAAAAGAACTCTTTTTGCTCTTCTTCTTCTTCTTGGTCCCTCCACCGACACCCTCTTGCTTTGTTTCCTCAAGCTGGGGTGCTGGTTCTGAATCCATGGAAACCACTATGTTGGGTTGGATTGAAAAGGCCGAAAGACAAAACTATGAAAAGGTGAGGTATCTTTGCTTGATTTGGTGGCGTGGAAAGGGAAGGTGGTAGAATCAAATCATAGGAAGCGTTTTAGTTACAATATGCGTATTTTTCTTATATACTCGAAGGAAATCGAGTTCTTGAAGCTGTTGAAGCTGTCTTCCATGACTTTCAGCTTCAGCTTCAGGTTCAACTTCTTGACTCTGACCCTCTCATTCTTACACCATCAACATTTCACCTTTTTTTTTCGACACTTCGATCAATATAAACTTGACACATATGTAGTTGAAGGTGGTTTTGTTGATTTCTAGCTACGATGACTTGGAATTAAGTTATTATTACCCCGAAAGTCTAAGCAGATAGAAATTTCTTTAAATCATTTCTTCTCCTTTTCCTTCTTGCTTCTAGAAGCTATAATTAATATACTCATTTCTATTCAAAATAATTATAAGAATAAGAATAAGAATAATCATTTTCATGCCTACTCACCAGAAAAACCTTAAACCCAACTTAGAGGGAAAAAACACTTTTGAGGGATTTGTTGGCGTACTTTTGGTGTGCATTTATGTAAAGAAAGATTGAGGTATGGTTTATTTTTATTTTTTTAATGCAGTATCGTATTATTTTATGTTCATCAATTAAAATCTGGTTGCTCCGATTTAAAAACTCTGTAATTAAAACAGCTGAGGCTAAAAAAAGTTATGGATTAAATTGAATCGGTTTTTTTTTTTTTTTATCCATTCAACTTGCAGTCTAGATAGTTCTAGATTGGATGCAAATTTATGGGTCCATCCATTTTGATAAAATAATAATGATATTTTTTATGAATTATAACTTTTTTATTTATATATTAACTTATTATATCTAAATTTGAAATTAATAATATCACTTAAATTTTAAAAATACATACATTTCATTTTTATTTTTTAGAAATTTATTTGATTTTTGGAACATAAAGTTAACTAAAATAATTTATTGACTTAACATAAAACCTGATCAGACAAAAATAAAAATTGCAGCTTATTTAAAAATGGATTAGACTAGTCCAATATAAAACTTTTTAATGTTAAAATCGACTGAATTATTTAATATATCTTAAATATGACTGCATTATTTTTGTCGTTTAGTACAATCTCTTGTCTATGTCCTGGGGGAAGAGACGGGAAAGCAATAAGAAAAAAAAAATCGAAAAGCTGTAATAAATTTATAATTTGATTAATTAAATAATATAGTAGATTAAAAAAAAAAATTAATTTTAATAAAAATAATATGAATTAAATTTAAAAATAATATGAATTAAATTTAAAAATAACTAATTATGAAGTAGTTAGTTTATAAAATTAAAAATAATATTCATATTTTTAATGAAAATTAATAAAATTACAGAGATTTAAAAATAATTAAATTTATAACACAATTTTATGCTTTTGTATAACTTTAATTTATTTTGTTAATATTTATTTTACAAATATACAAAATCAAAATCAATTAAAATTAATTTTTGTTCAATTTAATTAAAAATTTTAGAATAATTAAAATTTTCAATAAAAGTTTAAATCAATAATGAACAAAAAATATTAATTATCTTGATATAAATATTTTTATGTGTCACATTTTTTATCATATTTAATTTCCATGTTAAATTTGTGATATTTTTTAAATTTAAAATAAATATAAACTAATTCTTTCTAAAAAATATTTAAATCAAAAATAAATTTTGTTAAATAGTGTAATTACAAATAATATATAAAAAATATTTTTTATTATTCTAAATTTAAATAATGTATTTTTTTAAATACATTTATAAAGTACAAAATTTTGACCTAATTATAGTAAAACATCTTTTTGTGAGAGATTTTTTGTTTTCATAATTATTACATCAAACCATTTTAGAAGATATACATAACTAATTATGTAATTTATTATGCTTTTAGGCGAATTTCTCTCATTATATAATTGATTATGTATCTTTTTAATATTAATTTAATGCATTTAATTATATAATATAATTTAATTATTTCTATAATCCAAATTTTCAAATTCCATTATGTTGTAATAACTTTAAATTAAAATATTAATTATACTAGTTTAAAGAGAGTGATGTTAAATTTCTTATATTCTAAAATAAGTGGTAATTGTATTGGCAGGTAAAATGGTATTTGGTCAAACTTCTAGTGCTATGAAAATACTCAACATGCATTGTTTTTTCTTGCATATGTTTTTAATTGAGCATCTAAAATTAATAAAATGGTTAGAATAAATTAAATTTAAAAAATAATCATAAAATTTGTAAAAAGTTATAACACAATTAATTTTTCTTAATTTTTTTTATTCTTATTATATAATGTTATTATCTTAAATTAAATTTTTATTCTTATTATGTAATTTTACTTTATTAACTATTTTGTAAAGTCTTATTTACAAGTAAAATTGAATATTTTTTATTTTATTTCAACATTTTTAATGTATTGATTAATTTCTAAGTACTCAAACAAGGCCTAAGTTAAACATAACAATTGTATAAAACTTTTCAAATATTAGTAATACCGGTACCAATATTTACAATAAAAAATTAGTTTATTTACACTATATTTTACTTTCTCCATCTTAATACATCTTCGTAATAAATAATAATAATAATAATAATAATAATAATAAGCTAAAAAGAAGATTGAATGGTAATAAGTGTGCGAAGAAATGTTTAAATAGAAAATAATTAATTATATCTAAAGACATAATCATGACATAATCCATTATGTTTTTACACATAATCAATTATTTTCCATTTAAACATTAATTATTTAATAACAAAATCAAGTAAGACAGGTGTCAATTACAAATAAAATTAAGGATAAATATGTAAAACTTCTCATTCTCTTCCTAAATTAGTTCACTTTGGAGGAGGTCATAATCTAAGCATCTCTGCTCTCTTTTCTTCACTCCCATTGTGCATTGCAATAAAAACAAACTTAATTACATTTGTGCATTGCAATAAAAACAAACTTAATTACATGTATCTTCTTTACTCTCTTTATAAATATTAAATCTCCTTTCACAAATACAAGTTAAAGTTCTCTAATATTTACTTAATGAAGTCTTAAATGACTTTAATTTACATGCAATATATTAGGATTACTTATAAAGAAACCTGCAAAATAAAAAAAAAAATATGTATATAAATAAAGAAGTAAATAACTGAAAAGGGAAAAAACTTTAACAGTGTAAAGTGTCTCAGACTTCAAAATTTATAAAATTATTTTTAAAACAGACAGAAATTAGGAAGTATTGTGATAATTTTTATGTACATCGCATTGTTAAATCACATAAATCTTATTATTGTTTTTGTGTGATTTTGTTAAATTTTTTTCATTAAATTAATATAATTTATTTGATTATTATTAAAATGGACAATTTATTTTTAAATTATAAAAATAGGTAAATTATGTAAATATGACATGATTTTTATGTAAAGAAATCACGTTATTTTAATACGATTTTATTTAAAAGTTATAATGAAGTAATGTGATTCATGTGTGATTTTGGTGTTGACGAATAAGTCCTTTAGAATAAATACAATTGTACTTAGTCTAATATTATTTTTTTTTTTGTAATTTTTAATAAAACCGTACCAGAATTTAACAAGTTTAATTGGTGGTAGTGAAAGTTGAAGTGGTGTATAGTTGACACAACTTCAATTATTAGTATACTGGATTGAAGTTGTACAGGTTCACACGACCTTAGTTATATGTGTATTGCACTATAGTTATATATCTTTATTAAAAATTTAATTGCATAAATCCAAAATAAATATGGTTATTTTGTGATGTACAAAAAATCTAGGTTCTTAAACAAAAGGCTCTAGCAATGAAATTCAATGCAATCATCTTTCAAAATGGTTGCAAGTTGTCTAACAAAGTATTTTGGGTACAATTGTACAATATATTACTTGTTCATATGTTGTTTACAATATTCAAGACAACTCTGCTTATATCTATATCTTAAAATGTGTTTTTTATTCTTTTAAGTCTTTCATTAACAACTACGAATATTGTAAGTCTATAGTGTAAATTGATTAGACACTCTTGACCAAAAAATATTGTGGGACTTTATTAACTATAATTGGTCAAGGTGAAAATCGAAATATTTTCTTTTTCTTTTTGTCATTGTTAAAGACGAAACAAAAGAATCTATGATACAGTTCTTATAGTTGTTGCAAGTTTACGTCATGCCTCAACCAATCATATGTTTTATAACTAATAGAGGAACAACCATATTCAACATTAGATTTTGCAAAAATTGGCTGGGAAGGGGATGTGCTAGCTTTAGGGCATTGCATACAACATATTGCATCAAAATTTAACAAGCAGTTCAAAAAATACTTAGTGGAAGAAACAATTAATAAACATGGATATGTTTATTTCTTAACTTGGATTATGAAATATTATAAATTGAGTAAATTGCTAAGTACTTATATTTATTACATTGACACAACATGTGAATTTAAACAACTTACCATTCAAGCAAAGTTATCGACAATGAGATATGAATTATGACAAGTAGTCTCTTGGATAGAAAAAATATCACTGGAAAAGTGGACTTAGGCTTATAACTGAGCAAAAGGGATGAACATATGACAACACATATAGATGAATGCATGAACTATTTTTGAGAGAGTACAATCTCTATCCATTTATGCTCTTGTAAGCATGTTATCATTGTTTCATTTATATCCAACAACATTTTTTGTCATAGTATACTACCTCCACAACATTTTCAAGGTGTGTGAGGTACAATCACATCCAAATTAAAATGAAGATTATTGGTTTACTTCAATAGGATAAATTTTGATACCCGACCCACACATATGATGAAAGGAATAAGGAAAATTAATCACTAGTTATATGAATTAATTTTTAATGAGCTAAAAAAAATGTTCTTATTATCCAAGTGAATGTCATAATAAGAAAAATTGCTCATATAAAAAATAACATGTATACAATTGTAACATTGTTCTCCTCATTAAATTCAAATATTTGTACATAACTTAACATGCTTAACTATTTTATTTAGTGTATTTTTTTTACATAAAATATCATACATTAACTTTTCCTTTCCATTTAACACACATACAATAATTGTATTAAATTAATTTAACTATTAACTAAAAAATAACAAACTTACCAATTATTCACAGTTTTCAAAATTTACACTTCTACAAATTATTAAATACATAAAAATAAGACATCCTTTTCAAAATACTGTTAAAAATAAATAAAATACATCATGGATAAAATAAAATACTTCAATTAAATATTTAAGGGAAAGTTATGTAGACGACACACAACTTTAGTACAATATAAAAGTAACTAAATTCGTAAAAACCATACACGATTTTAATACAATATACAATAAATAAAGTCGTGTTAACCATTTACGACTTAAATTCTCACTCTCATTAACTGAACTCGTAAAATCCTAACATGATTTCACTAAAAAAAGAATAGATTAAAAATAAGAAAAGTCATGACTGATTTATATAAATTCTTCGTTGAAATTATATATAAATCAAATATTTTTCTACAATTTTAAATAAAATCTTATCAGGATAACATAAATTCTTTATACTATGTTATGTTAATACAACTTATCTATTTACGTAATTTTTAAAAAATCTATTTCAATTTATATAAATTCTTCGTTGAAATTATATATAAATCAAATATTTTTCTACAATTTTAAATAAAATCTTATCAGGATAACATAAATTCTTTATACTATGTTATGTTAATACAACTTATCTATTTACGTAATTTTTAAAAAATCTATTTCAATAATAACTAGATGAAATTATATTTTAATTATTTATGAAGACTTTTTTATTATTAATTTATTTTATTTCAGGGTCACCGGTACATATGAGGTAAAATTCCTTTTCGTCTATTCTAGGATATAACATGTTTGTCACATGCAACTATCATGTAATAGTCAAGTTGCTTTCTATATAATGATTATTCTATTTTTTCATAAAACAAAAGAAAAAATTGCATGTCTCATTATTTTACATTTTTCAATGTAAGAATTAAATTATTTTCTTCTAAAAAAATTGTATGATCTAAATGTAAATATATTTTTTTAACAGTTTTTTAACACAAGTAAGTTAGTTGCTCACATTATTGTGTACCATAGGAAACATTGTAAGAGGAATATTGGAGCAGGTGGCTGAACGAGCTTCTTCCAGAGTGTCTTGGTACATGCAACTGCACGTACGCGTGTATTGCTTTTATTTTTTCAGTTCGTGCATGTTTTTATTTTTCAGTATCCATTCATCACAACAACTATTATTATTATAATAATAATAATAATAATAATAATAATTTTTAAGCTATGAGAGTTACTAAAGCCAAAGCAAAAGCCAAAACATCCGCAAAACAATCCCACACTGACACCGCCTCCAAACCCACCGTCACTCCACGGTGGCGCCGTCGCTCTCCTCACGGCGTTTGTCCACGCGCGTACCCTCCACGCAAGCAGTAACCTACCCTTATTGTCGCTTTTCACTTGCACATTCCACATGGGTTTCATCCGTTAATTATATTCATTAATTAGGAGTGTGTCTCTGACGCTCCTTTAAATCGGCGTGAGGTTCGGTAAACTGAGATAACATCCCCCGCGCTAGCCTCCAAACTAATCACCAACACTCGCCCAATAAGATTCGCCCACGTGCGACAAAATAAAGGTTGAGATTGAGAACCAGCAGGGTTCACATGAACCTCACCGCATCGTGACACCCCCTTCTTCTCCTTTTACCATCAGAATTAAATAAAGCTACCTCTTCCCCATCGTGCTTCTTCTCTCCAATTCGCATTCGACCTTTCCTCTCCCCGCGCGTCTCCCAGAGATTTCTAGGGTTTTTTTTTTTTCAGTGAGATTGAATTGAATTTCCGCACGCAGAGAGAGACTAGGGTTTTTTAATATTTGTAATTTTTCTATTGGTGGTAACCGCGATGGGTCATTGCATTGGTTTCTGAATCAAATTTCACTTCGCAAATCCGAATCTCAGTTCCTTCAATGTGATGACTCCTGACGCCGCCGGTGAATGGCTCGATTTCGTTTCCGGCGCCTCCGATTCCTTGCTATCTTCGTCGTCGTCGTCGCTGTCTTCGCGAGTGGCGAATCGGAGTCGGAGAGTGAACTTTCGGTGACTGATTTGGATTGGAACCTCTTCCATCAGGACTATTCGCCGCCCGCTCCGCCGCCTCCGCCACCGCATCCGCCGTCGGTGTCATGCGTGGACGATCTCGGCGGAGTGGGGACTCTGGACACGACGTGCAAGATCGTGAACGACGTGAACCTCACCCGGGACGTGTACATAGCAGGGAAGGGCAATTTTAACATCCTCCCTGGGGTGCGGTTCCACTGCGAGATTCCCGGGTGCATGGTAACCGTTAACGTCACTGGTAATTTTAGTTTAGGTAGCAACTCGTCGATTGTGACTGGGGCTTTTGAGTTGGAGGCTGAGAATGCTGGTTTTGGGAATAAGTCGGTGGTGAACACGACGGGTATGGCGGGACAGCCTCCGCCGCAGACTAGCGGCACTCCGCAGGGGGTTGAGGGCGGTGGTGGGGGTCACGGTGGGAGGGGTGCCAGCTGTCTTGTCGACACGGCCAAACTTCCGGAGGACGTCTGGGGAGGGGATGCGTATTCCTGGGCCTCGCTGCAGAACCCTTACAGTTTTGGGAGCCGTGGGGGGTCGACGACCAAGGAGAAGGACTATGGGGGGTTGGGAGGGGGGCTTGTGAGGTTGACTCTTCATCAAATCGTTGAGATGAATGCGAGTGTTTTGGCCGATGGGGGTGATGGAGGGACAAAGGGTGGGGGTGGCTCTGGAGGCAGCATTTACATCAAGGCTTACAGAATGTAATATTTTTTGTCTTTTTTTTTTTTTTCCTTTTTTGGTTAACATAAACATATACTTATGTTTTCTGGTTATACTAGGGATATGAGTGGTATGACAAGTTGCTATATTTGTTTCTCTGAAATCTTGTATCTGAGATTCTTTGTAAACAACTGGTTGTATGCTTCCGGGATGCTGCATTTGAGATGTGGTTTTCTAATATCACCATCACAATTAATTTGATGGTATGTGTTAAAATTACCAACTATAACTTGTATTTTTGTAAGAAACATACTGAAGCTTAATACCAAAGTCAGCTGGTGAATGTACATGCGTAAAATATAAAATATACAATAGAAGGACATCTGTACATAATCCCTTACATTCCTTGATGTGTACAGCTACACGCCAACAATGGAATGCTAATAATTGGTTTCGTGCTTGATTGTAATTGAAATGTGATGTAATAAATCTATTTTTATGCTGTATCATTGATATTTTTTATCTGGAAATGATCAGGACTGGCAATGGGATTATAAGTGCTTGTGGAGGTAACGGTTTTGCTGGTGGTGGAGGTGGCAGGGTTTCAGTTGATGTGTTCAGCAGGCATGATGAGCCCAAAATATATGTGCATGGTGAGGGTTCTTAGTTTGTGCATTGATTAGCTGTTTCCAAATATACTTTGCGGAAATCCTTCCCTTCAAATTGAGTGCTCATATATGCTTAACCTCTTATAATAAATAAATATATGTGAACATTAATATAGGGAGCACTTACTTGCATGCCACTCTCTGTCATTGATTTGTTAATAATGGGTGATAAGGAAAATGCTTTAGAAATCAGTGCTAACATTTTTCAGCATTTTGGAATAAAACTTAGGTTGCTTTCTAGAATTAAGTTTCACTTGAGTTGGCAAATATAATTTGATGATCTACTATTTATCAACCCGAAACCTTCTTTTTTGCGAACTCTGGTAGGGTAGGGTAAGTGATCTTTAATTAGTTAAATACCTTTGGCCTACAGTCAGTTGCTTGAAACTACCATTATGACTTTGTTGTTGTGTTAGCTTGTTGGGACTCCAAACTTATCATCAGTTACACTGACTGCAGTGCACGATTTATTTCTTATTTCAGGTGGTAGGAGCCTTGGCTGTCCCGAAAATGCAGGTGCTGCTGGGACTCTTTATGATGCAGTCCCTCGAAGTCTTATAGTTGATAACTATAACATGACAACCGATACAGAGACTCTTCTGTTGGAGTTTCCAAATCAACCCCTTTGGACTAATGTTTATGTTCGAAATAAGGCCAGGGCCACAGTTCCATTGCTTTGGAGTCGTGTACAGGTTTGTCAAATGAAGATCCATACGTTAGTTGGATAATCCCAATGCCAATATTCTGTTAATCAACTCCTTTTCTTCTCTTGTTTGCTGACACCTGACTTTCTCTCCCCCCCTTTTGTTTTGCTTGTATTCTCAATTTTTTATATCTATTTAGAAGTTCATTAGTAAACACAGATGAGCATATGCAGTCACTTTTGAGTATCTCTAATAAAATTCAATATCTGATTAAACCAGGAACTTTTCTGAAAAGATAATTTACTGTTGTTGTACTTCTGCCCACTGCCCAATTTGACCAGCTATACACTTGAAAAATACTGACATCCCCCTCTTTCATTTTATGTCCTGAATGATGCATAGGTTTTAGTATTTTACATTGTCCTGATTGTTCTTGCTAAAGTTGTCTCCCTCAAAGAACCCAAGTGCTGAAAAACATCTCTTCAGTAGTAGATACGGATATTTTTCATTAACCACTTAAGCAAATTGAGTAATTGTTGAAGATTAAAGCATTGAAGAACCAAAGACAATAATTTCTCGGTTTGGTTTTCATATGCCTTTAATCCGTTTGCTTGATATATATTTTGCTTATATTGGCATGTTCAGTTAATTGTTGGTCATTTAAATCCATATTTGTTGTTCCCCTTGATCTTGACTTATATTTTTTTTCATAGATCAGGAGTTTTCTTCATGTCAATGTAAATTATATATATAATCTTCTAAATTCTAATGTATTTAGGGGGAGGGCCGATGTCTTGAGTAGACATGCAATGTAAAAGGAAATTGACTTCCTGTTAGTATTCTGGGTTGGCTGCTTCTTTGAGGATGCCTGTCTCTTTATTAACTTTTTATGAAAGATTTTCTATTTATATTTGCTTTTGTTTCTAATGAATTATTTTATAAAAAAATGAGAAGTTTCCTCCTTGTCATCCCTTCATATTGTGATCTTTGTGCCCTTTTAAATTTAATCTGTTTTAAAAGAAATGTTTGGTATGTGAAGGACATCTATAAAACTCTCTTTTCTTTTTATTCATTATATAGGTGCAAGGACAAATAAGTATCTTGCAGGGTGGGGTGTTGAGCTTTGGTCTACGACACTACGCCACATCAGAGTTTGAGTTATTAGCTGAAGAACTGTTGATGAGTGATTCTGTAATGAAGGTAATTGGAATGGGTTCCTGTATATGATGCATCTTTGAACTGTGATGTAGAACTAGTAAACATATTGAGCCTATCATATATAGGCTGCACTAATTTTTTATTTTGCCAATAGTCAATGTTACAATGTCATTTGCTGATGTTTTTATACTTCAAATTTTATGAAAAAGGTTTATGGAGCTCTACGCATGTCTGTAAAAATGTTCTTGATGTGGAACTCAAAAATGCTCATAGATGGTGGGGAAGATGTGACTGTGGAAACTTCTTTACTTGAGGCTAGTAATTTGATTGTTCTCAGGGTATATAACCACTCCTTGAATGAATAAAATTATTGCATGTATGATCTTCGCATTTGACTCATCGGGTTTCGTTAACAGGGGGCTTCTGTGATACATTCTAATGCAAACCTTGGAGTTCATGGACAAGGTCTGCTTAATTTATCAGGACCAGGGGATTGGATTGAAGCACAGCGTTTGGTTTTATCCCTATTTTATAGTATTCATGTAAGACATTGTTTATTTTCACCACCAATCTTTGTAATTTTATAGCCTTTTAAACACCTGATTTCCCCCATCTAATTTGTCTTTATTTATGAATTAGGAGATCTCATTTTTTTTTCATTAGACTAACTTTTTTTTATTAATCTTTTCAAATTATTTTGTAACACGTTTCTTATTCTTTTTTATTTTTACTGGCTAAAACTGTTGGGCGTTTTTCTGTAGATTAGTGGTCAGTTGTGTGCTATTTTTATTTATTTATTTAGAAAACATGGGAAGCATATCCTAATATTTTCCAATTGTTAAATACCTTTAGATTATTAGTAGTAGAATAAAATAATACGAATAAGTTTTCCTTTGGGTCTAAAACATAATTCACTTGAACAGAAAAACGATGATATATCCTTTCAATTAACATTTATCATTTGTAACCTAGTTATACCTTCTAAAATTTCTATCGCTAATCCAAAGAATTTTTTTTTGTTATGCTAAAAATAAGATGAATACAGAAACTGTCTGAGGAAAATATCATTATGACTACTGAGCATGGATATCATCTTTCTTTACACCATGTCAAGATCTTGGGCTCTATTTGGGGTGCAATGGACAGTTTTTTTTGTCCCCTGTGCCATTCTTTTGGTAGCTCAGTTGCAATCTTTCTGATACTTTTGGTTCTCGCTGCACTTTGGGTCTGATTCTTGTTAATTCCATCTTTTTAATGAAACCAATGTGGTAACTTGGTTGTTTTTGGACATTAACCAATGGTGATAATACTGTTTGTGCTTATGTTTTGGCTGAGCATTATTTAGTCTTAGCTCTATAACTTAATTTTTTTTTTCATTTTTATAGGTTGGGCCTGGATCTGTCTTGCGTGGTCCATTGGAGAATGCAACAATTGATGATGTGTATGTTTGGATGTTGTCAAAATATTATTAGGTGATATTTTATTCTACACTTTTTGTGTGTAGTTCTGCTAAATTTCCGTACTTTTATGAATGACAGTACTCCAAAGCTTTACTGTGACAATAAAGATTGCCCCTATGAATTACTTCACCCCCCTGAAGATTGCAATGTGAACTCTTCCCTGTCTTTCACACTTCAGGTACTTTATGAAGTATTGATGTAATACGTTGGTTGTGCTTATATATCTACAGTTGAAACTTGAAATTCTGTATGTTACCTTTCTAGATCTGCAGAGTCGAGGATATCCTTGTTGAAGGCCTTATAGAAGGTTCTGTTGTTCATTTCCACCGGGCCAGGACCATAAGTGTTGAATCTTCTGGAATAATATCTGCCTCTGGAATGGGTATGTTTGTTGTGTGTGTGGTGGTTGTCACTTTTGAATTCAAGTATCTGGATTTCCTTTATTGATTGTGTAATAAAAAATTGCAGGCTGTACTAGTGGTTTGGGCCATGGAAATATTCTAAGTAATGGTATTGGCAGTGGCGGTGGGCATGGTGGTAATGGTGGGGATGCATGGTATAATGATAATCATGTTGAAGGTGGCAGTTCATATGGGGATCCAAACCTGCCCTGTGAACTTGGTAGTGGAAGTGGAAGTGGCAACTCCACTTATATCACAGCTGGAGGTGGTATCATAGGTAAGCCAAAGTTTATGCTTGGGCTAGTTAATGTTTCTTTATGAATAATGGAAGATGTTTATTGCCACTAAATTTCTTCTTTTATTCATATTCTTGTGTTGTATTATCTGTGAAGCAGTTGTTGGATCATTAGAACATCCTTTGTCGAGTTTGTCCATTCAAGGTTCCGTAAAAGCTGATGGAGAGAATTTTGAACCGGTAATCAGAAATGAAGGTTTTGTAAGATTTGACAATTTTACTGGAGGTCCTGGGGGAGGATCTGGTGGCACTATACTATTGTTTCTCCATACACTTACCATTGGGCAATCAGCTGAGCTTTCTAGTATGGGGGGCTATAGCAGTTCTAATGGAAGTGGTGGTGGGGGTGGTGGAAGAATTCATTTTCATTGGTCTGACATTCCCACTGGTGATGTTTATCAGCCAATTGCTAGTGTGAAAGGTGGCATTCAGACCAGGTATTTCTATTTCAAGTTTTTGCTGCAACTCTTCAATATTATTTCTATTCTGATTTTTCATAATATTTGTGAGCTTGTAGCCTTTTTCTTTTTTTTTCAGTTAACATAGCTGCATTTTTAACCAAAAATAAGTTGTCACCTCTATCTGATGTTATCTTTGCTATTTCTTAAATAGCTTTAATTGCCATTGATGCTTGTTTTGTTCCATTTTTTGTTTATTTTATATCTATTGTTTCTGTGTCTTCGAAGGAGTGTATTTTTTCAGTTTTTCTTTCCCTGTCATCTTGGTACCGGCTTCTTAGATGGGCATCATTGCAGCAAATAATATAATGAGAAGCCAGTGAACTATTTTTTTTTGTTTCTCTGTTAGAAAATGAAGTATGATTAAAGAGATAAGTCCATTTGGAACAAGGATAAGGCTTTCTCAAATCTGGAAAAAGTTTTAAAATAAAAAAGAAGCAAAAATATATAAAGGAAACTTGGGAAGCCAATTCTTTTGCATATAAGAGATGGATGCTTCTTGAAACAGCCTTGGGAAGAACTCATGAGAGAGGATAAGAACATAAACCCTTTCCCAATTATTTAAGGGCAATAAAACACCCTTAAGAAGATTTGTGCACCCTGCTGCACCTGATGATAGCCAATTATCACTTTTGGTCTTTCTACTCTTATCAAACCCTTTAAATTGGACTCTGAAAGACTGCTCTAGCATAGGACACTCCCATTGGTCATCACTCATTTCAGATCTATCTGTGGATCTGTAGCAAACTTTTTCTGTTAATCCTTTTTGGCCAATGTATTTCTTTTTATTGGGTGTGGGGGTTGTAATTAGAAGATGGCTTTTTCGATTTTATTGTTTGCTTTGGTGTTTTAAACTTAATAACTCTTAAATTGTATATTTCAAGAATTTACTTGGAATAGTCTAACAATGTGAAGATTTCTTACAATCATTCAATCATGAATTGTCACGTATGATTTCGTTGTTTACTTTTGTGATAATTGCTTTGAAAGTCATATCTAGAATGATTTCTAATAAATTGGCATTGTAAAAAACTTTAAATTAAATCCATTTTAATCCCCAAATAATATTAGATTATTATATGCTAATGGTAATGATTCCCCTCATTAGGACACGTGACATGCTTCTCTTGGGACTGGAAGGGAACTATGTTCAACTCCAGGGGGTGATTGTAGTCCCAAACTTCTGAAAACCTAAAAATATCATCTTTTTTTGTTTTAATTTATCAACTTTTCTTCCATTGAAGTTTCTATTTCCTGTCCCTACTTCATTTCAGTTTCTGCCTTTGCCTTTTGTTCATGTTATAATAGAAATTTCAGAACTTTATAATTTTATCTTGATTATGATAGGGGAGGAAAGGGTGAGGGCCAGGGCGGCTCTGGAGCAAATGGGACAATAACTGGGAAGGATTGCCCTAAAGGGTTGTACGGTACCTTTTGTGAGGTATAATTTCTTTCCACATGCCCCCAAGTGTTACATTTCCATATTTATGTGCTCTAGCTAGCCTTTTGATCATGGGTTTTTCCATATTTATTGGATGAGTGACCTTATTCTGCATTTCTGTAAACTGGTAGTTTGTGTAAATCTGTTACTTTTAATGATATATGTATGTGGAGGGCTAGGAGTTTTATCATAATGGTCGTCATCATCACCATTTAGGTTATGCATTATTTTTTTTCCAGCCTCGGTATGGGGGTTGGTTAATTAATTAGCCTGGCATGTTGATTTCATTTCTGACATTAATGTACTGGTATTATCTGAGGATAACTTCACTTCAAACCTTTGTGGGAATTATACTTGAAAGGATATTATTAATGTGCCAAGTTGTAGTAGACATAAAAGCAACATCTAATGGTTAAACGTCTATGGGGGATAAGTGGGTGACACTTGTTGCCGTTGTGTTCTATGATATTTATACTGTGACCTCAATATGATGGTGCTGGGTTGACAAGAGTCTGCTATTTTGAGTATATTTCTGGCAATGATATACTGAAATCTGAAGGGAAGCTGACCATTATTTGGAGGGCCAATTATGATTATTAATGAAAATATGTCACCCCCGAAAATCTGCAGATGTTTCAATATTTATGTATTCCACTCATCATCAGATATTACATGGCCTTTTTATTTTGTTGAAAAAATATTCCTTTAAGTCATTTCATTTACAAAGCTTTAGCATAAGACTCTTACAATTTTTTACTTTGTGGAATTTTGACCTTTGAAGTTTTGTAAGGCTTTGCGGGTTGACATGTTGTCTTTTCTTTTCTCAATCTTTCTACTGTGCCAAAAAATATAGTATATTTTTTACTACTTCTAGCTGACTGCTGCTTTGAAGCTTTACATAAGGCTGGAAAAAAGGAAATTGTCTTCAAAAAGGTTAAAGGTGTTATGATGAAAGTAAATTAGTGTTGGTGCTGAAAGGATTCTGTGTAAAACAAAATACAAGACTAGACACTTTAAATGTTCTAGTAATAAACTCTAAAGATGTCAACCTTAGTTTTAGCTTCAACTCACTTTAGTAGAACCCAGTGTCCATTTTAGACACATGCAAACGGTGGCTACTAATGTTTAAATGATGAAAACAGTTTATTTTGTTGCAATGTCATAGTTGCAAGCTTTTGGTTCATCATGCTTTGCCTGTGCCTATTCTGATTTGGCTACATCAAAATTGGTGAGGCTATCTGGGTGCTGGTGACCCATTTGACTGGGTTGCAGCTTCTTATGAACCCAGACTGACCACTGCTTTGACATTACTGGACTAGAGTAGGGTTACTCAACATAATTGAAGCTCTGTTTTTTGTCTCACGTTCTATTGCTACTTTCTTGCTTTCTATTTTGGTGATTTAACTGATACTTGTACTTCTAAAGTTTCTACTCACAGGCTTTTATATTTCTTGCTTGTCTCCAGGAATGTCCCGCCGGGACATACAAAAATACTACTGGATCTGATAAATCACTTTGTCGCCATTGTCCTATTAATGACCTTCCTCATCGTGCTGTTTATATTTCAGTCCGAGGTAGATTTTATTATTTAATGGATGATTACATAGCAGGCATTCAAGGGATTTTACTCTTGTTTAGTTTGAAGTATTTGTTATGAAAGTTGAATGATTTGTGGACCGTCTTTCAATATTTTTTTTTTATCTCTTTATTCTTGGTGGAAAATGGTAATATGACATCCTTTCTTGATAGTATTTCTCTAAAAAGTACCCATTTTATTTTAATCTCTGGTGCATCAATGCATAATTTGCCATCTTGTCCTTTTATCCAGGTGGTATTACTGAAATCCCTTGCCCCTACCAATGTGTTTCGGACAGATATCATATGCCTGACTGCTATACTGCTCTTGAAGAGTTAATTTACACATTTGGTGGGCCTTGGTTATTTGGTCTTTTTCTTACGGGTCTCTTGATCTTGTTGGCACTGGTGCTCAGTGTTGCAAGAATGAAATTTGTTGGGGTTGATGAATTACCTGGCCCAGCACCCACCCAACATGGTTCTCAAATAGATCACTCCTTTCCTTTCCTTGAGTCACTAAATGAGGTTTTTCTCAAACCACGTGGTTCCTTTAGTTTCCATATTCTGACATTTGTGAATTTAAGATTAGCGTGCTACTTTACAGTAGCTATTTTGATTTTATTTTCAAGATTTTTTATTATTGGCATGATGACAACAACGTGTTGCATAGGTGTTGGAGACAAATAGAGTGGAGGAGTCCCAGAGTCATGTTCACAGAATGTACTTTATGGGACCTAATACTTTCAGTGAACCCTGGCATCTGCCACATACAGCTTCAGAGCAAATAATGGATGTTGTGTAAGCAAAACATTCTTCTGTTTGATCATTATAGATACCATGGTTAAATTTGAGGATTTCAGCTTTTTTATTTGTAAACCATGTTATTTGGTTATGATATTGAGATGGTGATCTTCCAACACTTGAAATGGCAGGTATGAGAGTGAATTCAATACATTTGTGGATGCGATTAATGCTATAGCTGCTTATCAATGGTGGGAGGGAGCAATATATAGTGTTCTTTCTGTTCTTGCTTACCCGCTTGCATGGTCCTGGCAACAGTGGCGCAGGAGATTGAAGTTGCAACGTTTACGTGAGTTTGTTCGATCAGAGTACGATCATGCTTGCCTTCGTTCTTGCCGATCACGAGCCCTCTATGAAGGGATCAAGGTTTGGACTTGTTCATATGCTTGTTGAGTTTGTGAAGAGTGAAATATTTGATATTCGATTGATTTGCTACTGAATTGTATATTGGTTTAGGTGCTTCTCTAGGTCTTGTTCTAAGTTACATTCCTTTGATCCAATGTAACTGTTGAGTTAGTTAAATATGTATAACTGGATGCATGCTGACTGATCAATATTTTTTTTTTTTTTTTTCATTTAAGACCTGGTTAGTTGTATGTCTGTAGTTAATAATCAGCAGTGATATGTCATCGGATGTCAGTTTATTGCATTACTGTTGATTGTATGATTATCACTTATTTTTCATAGATAGACAGGTTACATTTCAAAACTATTTGGCATGTTGATGGCTAGTGAGATAAAAATTTCTTTATATTTTTACTTTCCTGCCTGATGTCAGGGTAATGTATGTTGTAATTTTGAACAAGAGTTGTTTCTTTTTATTTTTAAGATATCTTACCTCACTGTAGTTTCTGGCATACTTCTTTGTTCCACTTTCTGAGGCTATTTAGGCCAACCAATTAAGAATTCTGAACTTTTTCATTAATTGAAATCAGAACAGGTTTCAGTATTTAATGCTGTGTCATAATGTTAACTGACCTATAAAATAATATAGGTAAATGCAACTACTGACTTGATGCTGGCATATGTGGACTTCTTTCTTGGTGGGGATGAAAAGAGGATAGACCTTCCTCCTCGATTACATGAAAGGTTCCCAATGTCATTGCCTTTTGGAGGTGATGGAAGCTATATGGTTCCATTCTCCCTTCACAATGATAATATCCTTACCAGCCTTATGAGTCAGGTTTGTTTGTTTATTTTGGGGAACTCTATTTTATGCACAGATGCACTTAAGACATGTATCTTACTTTTTCTGTTCCATTCTAATGAATTTAATTACATGCATACCTTTAATGATGTTTGCAGTCTGTGCAACCTACAACCTGGTATAGATTGGTCGCTGGGCTGAATGCACAACTACGGTTGGTTCGCCGGGGACGACTAAGAGTAACATTTCGACCTGTCCTCAGATGGCTTGAGACTCATGCCAATCCTGCATTGAGTGTCCATGGTGTGCGTGTTGACCTTGCCTGGTTTCAGGCTACAAGTAGTGGCTATTGCCACTATGGGCTTATGGTATATGCTCTTGAGAATGGTCCAGCCACCGGAGGAAGTGCTGATGGAGCTTTAAGAACTGAGGAAAGATCACGGTAATCTTTTATACATATTTTAGAGGAATCTGGTATGATTTTGATGGTCTGATACTTGATACTCTGTTTATATAATTTTTGGTCTCCAGGGTCCAGGGTGTTAAAAAGGAACATCCTTTTGGGTTTGCCAGAAGCAGAGCTCATTTAAGCCCTGGCGGAAGAACCGATGACAATTATATGAGGCGACAAATTCATGGAGCTGCTTTAGATGTAAACAATTTGCAAATGCTTGACGAGAAGAGAGATATCTTTTATCTTCTCTCTTTCATACTTCAGAATACAAAACCTGTTGGCCATCAGGTATTTCTAGTATTGATTGTTTTTACTGATTTGGTAGACAAAATTGCTAGTTCTTGTGGCTGCCTCATTTGATAACTGATTTCTTTGTTTTTGCTTATGTGTTGACTGCAGGACCTTGTTGGTTTAGTAATCTCAATGTTGCTTCTAGGAGACTTTAGTTTAGTATTGCTTACTCTGCTTCAGCTGTATTCAATTTCTTTGGTGGATGTCTTCTTTGTTTTGTTTATATTACCTTTCGGCATTCTTCTCCCATTTCCTGTCGGAATTAATGCTCTCTTTAGTCATGGACCAAGGCGTTCTGCAGGCCTTGCACGTCTTTATGCTCTGTGGAATCTTACATCATTCATAAATGTTGTGAGTAAATCTATCGAATTTCAGCTGGCTGGGGATATGTGATCCTTCAATCTATTATTTATTTTTCGGCCCCATTTATCTCTGGTTTTAATTGGGGATCTTGTGTTATTTGTAACTAGGTTGTTGCATTTCTTTGTGGATATATACACTACAACTCTCAATCGTCTTCCAGTAAAAGACACCCGAGCATTCAGCCATGGAGTATCATGTAAGTATCTGGTTTAACTTTGGTTAAGGGCCTGCTTATATGGGAAAAATCTTACTCTGTCTGGTGATGCATGCATGCAGGGATGAAAGTGAATGGTGGATTTTCCCAGCTGGACTGGTTTTATGTAAATTATTCCAGTCTCAACTCATTAATTGGCATGTTGCCAATCTGGAAATTCAAGACCGGTCCTTGTATAGTAACGATTTTGAGCTGTTCTGGCAGTCATGATGGTATGTTCACACCATATAATTCAACATTAACTTTTTACCCCATTTCCCTCCTCTCTCGATCCATCCATCACATGTTCTCAGTACGGTAATCTAGAATAGATCAAAGATTGATTGACATAGAGATGGTAGTATTTTGGATAACTCGAGGTGGGAGAAATAGAACTACAGAAATCCAAAAGTAGAAGTTGTAGAGGCATTCATTACTGTAACACCTAATGTTCAATAGTTCTTTTTTCTAAAATTAAATCATTTTCACCTTCATTTTTTTCCTACTGTGTAAATATCAAGTAACTGAGCACATTTTAGAATATGTTGTTGTCGTTGCCTACCTTTTTTATTACGTTCAGTTGGCCAACGGCTTCAAGTTGAGTAGAATCGGCAAATAATCTGGGGTTCTTGGGATAAAACGCTAAAACGCTTGTATTTTTATTTTTTTTTGGAATCCAATTAATAATTGTTGTTCATGAAATAGCCTTGTTACCGTCAGTCTACGTAGAATCCTATTTTAAAATTTTCATAACAGTAACAGCATGTGTTAGCCCACTTTGAATTTATTACACAAGGTACTTGGCAGCTTTCGAGATTTGTTTGTTATTAGGCTAAAAATTAGTTCTCTGAATTTATATATTCTGTTCAATTTGGATTCTCAATTTCCAATGAAGTTTCTGAATATTTAAATGGTTAAATTATTTAATTGGTCTCTATATTTATATACTTTATTTAGTTTAGTTCTTATATTATTTAAAGTTTTAATTAAGTTCCTCAATTTTTGAATTGAGATATCAACTTTTTTTATCAATTGAGGAGACAGTTATTAAACTATTTGACACAAGGATCAAATTAATATTAATCTAAAATATCAGGGTTTTAATTGGGATTTTAATAATACAAGGATGAGATTGGATAAATTATATCATTATAAAAATCAAATAAGTAATTTAGTCTTTAATTTCTTACATGATGATCATAATCCTTATATATGGTACCTGTAAAGTTAATTTATAAAATAAAACAAAACATACTTTTCTATGATTTGAAAAGAAAATCATAAAATTGTGATGCACTGGTAATATTTTTGACATAATTGTTTTGGTTAAATAGTTAAATTATTTATTTGCTTCTTGTATTCAAACAATTTATTCAAAATGATCCCTTCATTATTTATTGTCTTTCTGTCGAATTGTTGAATGTCTATTCTATAGTGTATATAATGATAATGTGTTTGCGTCAATCCAAAAAAATAAAACTAAATTGATTTAAATTTAAAAATGGAGGTATTTATTTGGAATTTCTAATAGTAGGAAGACTAAATTAAAAATTAGACAAATACAATTGCAAAAATGAACAAATCGACTATTCTGGAATGATTACGGAAGCTGTTCCAGAATACTTGTAACTTCTGAATAGGTGATTAAGAATATAACTTGAGATAACACTCGAGGAACTCCTGTTCCGGAATGTCCCCGAAAAACATGGAAGAAACATAAAGGGAGAGCTTACTTGTACCGTGGACGGTTCACTTCACCGAAACTATGCTGGTTGTCAGCGGCGACAGTCTTAGTCTCACGAAGGAGGTGCCAATGGTTTCCGAATTCCACACAATTTCTTAACGTTTCTAACATTTTTCACAAAAATATATACCACTTTTTTTATTTAATGATAAACAAATACATAAAAGTCTTAAAACAAAAACAAAAGCCATGTTATAAAGAAGAGAAAAAAAATAATATCATAAAAACTAATAAAAATATAATTAATATTAATATTATATCGTTTAATACGGAAATTACTGTATAAGTTCTTTTTTAATTTATACGTTATTTTTATTATTTAATCATGTGATCCTCCAAATTATTTTTTCAAGCTCACCTACTGGTTGGAGCATTGGAGGTTTTTCTTAACAAATATTTGGTAAAAATCGTTTAATATTTATTTAAGGTTTACTTATTTTAAGAAATAAATATGAAATCATATTTGAAATAACATGAAATCCTTTTTGTTTGCTAACTCTTGCTTTCGTTCCATTTAATTTGTCTCAATTCCAAAAACTTAATTGTTCCCTCTTATTTGTCATTTTATTATTTCAAAACCATTTATGTCTCTTCTATGTTTTAAATAATTTAGATCTGAATTTATTGTAGTAGATGGAGTGGAAGAAGTAAAATAGAAAATTGTATAATATTTTTATAAGAGCTAAAAAAAATAGTATTTTTTAATTCTGTAAAACAACATTAAAAGATAGATAAAAAAAGAACTAAATTAATGCATTTTGGTAATATAGTTTAAATTGAATTGATGCAGATGTCAAGTTCTATTCATAAATTTATTACAGTTAATTGGTGCGGCGTCTTTTTGGGTGAGAAAATATATGTTGAACTAGTCAGAGATTCTGATACATATTGTTGTTGCCTTTAATACTTAGTTTAAACGTAAACCCTGATATAATTAGTGCTTGGTCAATACAATGTCTGCACAAATTTAAAACTTTGAAACTAATATCTTTACACTGTTTGACATCTATAGTTGTCCAATAATTAAGCAAAAATTAATAGTCTGCAGCTGAAATTGGATTGCTCCTAATTTTAGAAATTATAGAAAATCTATACATTAATATTGGGTTTAAATTCATCATGTATCGTGTTAAAGGCAATCAGATGAAAAGACACTATCTACAGCCATCATGCGATGAAAAAATGCGAGCGTTAAAGATCTTATCAAATAAAACTTTATTTACATTTTCTATCACTAAAATGGGATTTACAAGTTGAAAATACATTAGATTACATCTTCAAGATATACTGTGAAGCGGCTGCACTAATAAAATTCGTGGCACGAGCAAGGTCAATCTCCCTCTGCATCTCCTTCGTGTGCTATCAAATTGCTTCTTTCTGCGTCGTTAGTGGTGCATTGATGCAACTGGGGAGAAGCAAATAGATTCCTCTGAATGTCATCGGAGGGATGTGAATTCACAAAATTAGTGGTATTTCCGCTAGGCAATGTTGCGACATGGGGAGAATCAAAGTCAATGCCTCCGGCAGAATTTGGTCCGCTTTTACCGCTACCTATAACCAGCAAGCATTGTTAGACATAGCCCTTTCTTTCAAAATAAAACCTAGCAACTATTCAGAGGACATATAACCTGGAAGAGTAGAAGCAGGGGATGTGTTTGATAACGCAGGTGATGCTCCACTTCCTCTTTTCATCTTTGACTACAAAGCAGATGTTGCAGTAAGGATTAATGGTCAGCTTACGAAATGAACTCCTCCTCAATTTTAACTAGGTAAGAAAAATTGTACAAATTTTGCATTTTTTGTCATGTATAGAAGTAATATTTAACTTGTGGTTCGCAATTTAATTGTCATGTGATGATTTGAATGTCAAGCACCCTTCACAAATATGCTACGAGGGGGTTTGTTTTGCTAAAAGATATGGCAGCTAAGTAAAGCACTTCACACCATACCTTCGAAATTTCTTCACAATGCTTTACAACAACCGAGATACTTGCACATCGTCCATGCGATAGCACATAGGCCCATAAGAGAAGCTTCCTTGGTATGCTCAGATCAAGTGTATCAATCCCAGCTGTACTTGGGTTGAATGATATATGTGTTATTAATTGAGATGGAATCAAATAAAAGTTGAGTCCGGAGGTAAGCACTACCGAAGAACTCTCCCGATAAAAGTTATAGCATGCTCTGAGCAAAGTGTTTGCAGTTTCCAAATTCTCATCAGAAGCTTTATTGATGATAATATTTTTAATTTTTGCTAAAATTGAGCTCCACCTTGTTTCAATCTTTTCCAAATGAGTTGGATCTTGAAAAGCTGCACTCCATAATTCATTTGGCTGCAAATCAATGCAGAGCAACTGGCTATTATCCATTCCACTGTCAGTCAAATTAAGGACCTGAATCCCATTTGACAATCCACATGATAATGGAGTTATTTGTGCCAAATTATATATAAGAGATCGGCACCAAGCGACAGAAGCATGCCTGCCAACTTCTGCAGAATTACTGTCTGAGAACTTTGGATTCTTTGAACGCTTCCGAATCTTCTCATTTATTGCTTCAAGAGTTTCCAGTTTTCCATTTTTCTCCAATAATACAATATAGTCATGAAGATATCTGCAAAGATTTGAGAATCTAAATTAGCTAATTAGTTAAGACAACTGAGAAACAGATGGCAAACACATTGTATTTCAATCCAAAGAAGCTCAGTGAACATAATTTGTTAAAGAAGTCCTAGATTAAATCTTATTACCCATATATGATACTCTCCGACATTTCTGTGCCTTCGATTTCAGTCAAGCTGCATATTTCTGGCCATAGGCTCCCTTGTTCCATGAACAATGCAAACATTCTCTCCAGCACAATGTCATAACTGCTCGCTGAACCAGAGGCAGCAGTCTGAGAATGGCAGATAGTTGAAATCAGAGCCTTTAGATATCTTCCGATAGCCACTGGTATAAGATCTTCAATGCATAATGAAAACTGCAGTTGTGGTGAAAATAAAAGAAACAAATAATGTTACAATACCATCAAACCAGTGAGCCAGATAGCCAAAAATGGCAGAAGAAATGAAGCAGGTCAAGGTTGAAGGGTGACTAAAAACATGACATTACAGGATTCTAGACAAAATAGAATGTTTTACCCTGGGTGATGCACAGAGCACACATAAATAAAACACAAATAGTTAAGCCTCCAAGGCTGCTTAAGAAACACATTTGAAGGGTCTAGGAGAGTCTGAAGCAAAAAAATGAATAATTAGTGCAATTCGCTGTATTATTGTTGACGGATACGTACTAGCTTTAATTGGCAACAGGAACCTCCATGTTTTTATCGACGTAAAATTGATCCACTAAGGTTTGGATTCAGTAGTTAATCAGTTATGTTAATATAAAAGAAATTTAAAATTGAAAAGAGAAAGGAAGACAAGGAATCCACCCGAGTCAAAGAACAAAACAGAAAACAAGGAAAATAAATCAAATTCTTGCATTAGAATTTTTCCCCCTTTTGATAAATCTGATGCTAAATTCTTCAAATTCAGGACCAGTTCTTATCACCTAATTTAACTAAACCAACCATCTTAGTCTTACTATGTAAAAGGCAACAAGCCAAATCAAACAATTCGCATTAATCAAGTGCAAGAAACAGCTATAATAAAAGTGCTTCCATGAGAACAAATAAAGCGTAAACTGTAGCAGTTATCATTTACTGACAAGTTAAGCAGTAAATCAGGACTCTAGAATTTACCCGTTTATCTGCCCGAAGAGCAGCATACGAACGTTCAAGAATACATCTATCTCCAGTTTCCTCCAATAGTTTGAGATAAAACAGCAAATACTTCCGAATGCAAGTAATAAATTTTCGAGAACTTTCGGGTAAGTTAACCTCAAGGGCTTTTTTGTTCCCCGCAGAACCTGGTGTCTTTCGCCTGATAATGCAAAATAGGTTAGTCCTAGGTTGGGGACCTATTTTTGTTTCCTTCCTCTACATAGAATGGATAACAAATCCAGTAAATGTTAAAATATTTTGACAAGGAATCCCTCAAGTTACACAACACAAAGCAGTTTGGGTATAATTTCTTTCCATTGAGATAGAAAGAAAAGGTTACAAGAGACTACTATCTTTCAAATCTTCAAATTTTTTGTTGGGACACTAATTAACATTACCAAAGTATTAGCGAAGCATCCTTCAAATTTGCCAAATCAATTGTTAGTGACAAAATGCCATTTCATTAATCAAATTAACAAAAACTTAAAAAATGAAAGGATAAGAACAATCATACCTTCCTTTTTTTACCATGCTATCAATTTCCCACATATTTATTGTAAAGGATGAGCGTGAAGATTTGAAGCAGAAAGATAGATGATCCTTTGCCCTCTCTAAATCACCACTCTCACCTCTTTTGTACAGCCCTTGAGCCAGCATGTATCTAGCCTTATGGAAATGTTTGAGATCCCCTTCCACACACATTTCAAGAGCAGAAAGGCAATCATTGTAAAGCATTGACCATACAGTATCCAATTTAAGCAACTCTTCATGGTTTGTTTCCACAAAATTGGTCTGAACGCATCTCTCCTTTGTATTTATAGATGAGCTATCCATACCGCTAAGGATACTTGTGACAGCTTCTTTTACAGATTGATTAAAGGAGTTTTCTGAGAGAACCTGTTTAAGACCAAACCATAGAAAAAAAAAAAAGTATAGATGAAGTGCCCAAATTATCCAGTCAATTAAAATATTGAAGGTTAACCTTTGAATTAAATTAACTACAATTGTAAAGGAGAGAAAAACAAGATATGACAGTTAATGTAATCAGAATAAATGGACAATGAAAAAGACAGATAAACAAAATAATACCAAAATTGAGTACAGTAATCAGAAAAGAGAGGGAAAACCTTCAAAATCTCCAAATTCTGCTTTCCATGCCTAAATAATAATTTCAAGCGTGAGGCATGCATCCTATAGACAGGATCAACAGCTGATGTGTTCAAAGCAATAGCTTTATTGTAATAAGATATTGCAATTTCATGTGAATATCCAAGTTTTTCGCTGAGTTTACCAAGGTAAAAGGCATGCAACCAATCTTGTCTGCACAAAGATTCATGTAGTTCATAAACATCGCCTTGAAGCTAGAGAAGTCCAGAAAATAACAATATACAAGGAAAAAGGATATACTTAAGTGTGAAGGCTTTCTTAAAATGTTTCAGTGAGTTCTCACAAAATGTCATCCAAGCAGCATCCTTTAAGGGCAAAACAGATCTCTGATCATAAAATGGGACTACATTTTGAAGACTGTCGTAGTATACCAGTGCCAATAACTCATGTATCTCACACTGGAAATACAACAAAAGCAAGAAAAAGGTTAAATATATAAACAACCAATACTATTACCAAGCAATAATGATATCACGAAGATTCTTAAAGAGTGTATGCATTTGAGTAAGCATATATAGTTACAAATATATAACATAAAACTTGAACGTTAAAGCATCATATAGCTTTTTACTGCACATTTTAACTAGTCTTAGAAAAATATTATCAGGCATTTAACGCAACAATGAATTTTGCTGTCAATGCAGAAAACATTTGAAGGTATAAACACAGTTTTCTAGTTAAATTCCCATTCTGATTGAATTCCACTAAGTTAAAGAATCAGATGGTATAAATAAAGGGAAATTTTAAAAGGAGTAAATATATGAATAGAGGTAAACCTTCTGAGCAGATGTCTTTGCCAAAGCTAAACTCATTAGTAGGCATCGTCTACTTCTCCTTCGGCTTGTTTCCACTCTCTCAGATAAAGTAGCATTCTTCCTCCACCCTACTACATTAACGTGCTTGCTACCATCATTTAGCAACAAATCTACTTCCTGAGTGCAACCAAAGAACATTTATAAAATTATATAGGGCAGCATACTTAGAAATTAAGAAAATAATGTTTATTAGTAAATTCACAGCTTTCAGAGTTTTAATAAGCCAAATAACATTTCTAACTTACCTCATCATAAATATTTCCAAGTCTCTGCCAGCTTTCAAAGCGCAGAGGATTGTAAATGAGATCATATTTGAAGAGCTTTGCATTTTGTTGAACAAATTCTTCCCCTTCCTTGGTCAGCACAAATCCAGGCCACTTATCTGTGGCACTCATTTCCTCAGAAAGAGCCAAGAAATAATACAAGTTACAGTAGACCTCCAAATATGGCTCAGATCTGAAAGTCAAATGCACTTCGAGATAACCTTAAGATGCTAAAAACAAGGAATAGCAAGGATATATTGTAGCCATTAAATTTAAATCAGAAGAGGCATTTATATAAAACAAATTAAAAAAAAAAAAAGCACCTACACTACTGTACAATGTTACCTTCTCAATAATGTTGCATTATACTGAACAAGGCCACCCGCATCAGGAAACATTCTCTCAGTAATAGATTCAAGAAATCCATCAGATCCAGCCTCCTCTGAGAGCTTTTCCTCGCATAGATTAGGATCATCTAGGAACTTATCTATAGGGTTTCCTTCTAAGAGGTCCTCCGGTGGCTGCAGAAAGTGCTTCCTGATAGCTCTTAAAACTCTACGAAGTTTGACCAGTCCCGTCCTCTAATACATAATATTTTAGCAAAATATAATTACAAATGAAATTTTCTGTACAATATTCCATGTAGAAGTTGTACTACACAAGTTATGGATTGAGAAAACTTACAGAGGATGCCTTTGCATAGGGAAGAACATACTTGAAAACGTCAGCACATTGTTCTTTAGTTTGATAATCTCCTCGGCTTGTGTTTTTGTGCATCACTAGATCATCCTCATACGATGAATCAGATCTTAGATGTAATCCATACAAACAGAAAAAACATTGATCTAAGGCACAGTCAATTTTAGACTCAAGTTCCTCACGTTCATCTTCAGAAAGTTCATTTCCACATTCAATCGATTGATTGCTTGAATTTTCACCCATAATTAACTTACTGTCAGTCCCAGCACCTCCATGATTTTCACATTCTACTTCCTTGCTGTCTTTATCATGAGCTCTGCAGAAGAAAATATCTTGGGACGATACTCCTTCAGAAACATCCTTTTTAACTGAATTTATTTCATCAATTTTGGTCCAATCCATCTGGATGCCTAATGTGTCTGATTTTGATTCTTCCAGAGACACATTGACAAGACTGTTTTTGGACACTTCTTCACATTGCACCGATTCTTTATGGTTAAAGCTGGATTTAAGCTTCATATCCAAGGCCAAAAGATGCTTTATTGCAAATCTAAGAAATGTTCCTTCTTCACCATTGCCACCTTCACCCAAACAGCAAAGCCCATATTCAGCAAGCAAGTCATGTGTTGCAACAATTAAATCAACCTGAGTTAAGAATGCAGAAAAGAATAGTAGAAGTTTTCCATTAAAAAAAGGAATCACTAAAACAACCAAATCAATTAAAAGTACAATTATTCCAAGAAGGAAATAAGCTAACTTGAGTTTTGATAGGTGTGGTTGGGCTCAGATGCTGGAGTTTGCAGAAAACAACAACTGCATCAACGAAACATCTGCTTTCAGCTTGATCAGAAAGTACTTCTGCTGAGGCTTTATTGCAGACTAGTATGCTGGCAACATAGCTCATGATTAACAACAACAGAGACTGCATTTGACAAATGCTACGTGTTGGAACAGAAAGGCCATCCTGCAAGTATAAGAAAGAGCACATGCTTTCACCACAAATAACATTCTAATTGAAATATCGGGGAAGAAAAGGTGCTATAAGTAAAAGGGTTACACAGACTATGTCCATTTTTTATTGAAAAAATATTGAGAGGAAAGTACCAACAAGGAGGACAACAAGTTATCTTTTCAAAACAGAAATAGAAAATAATGACATAGGAAGAAAGAATATCAAAGAATGCTGCAGAGGCAACAAAGCCTCTAAAGGAAAATTCCCTTGAAACAACTATGAGAGAACAAGGGAGAAGCCACAATTGCCACCCAAATCGAAGCATATCAAGTGGCAATCAGATGTTCTTAAAATTTGAGCTTTCCACTCAACCCAAATACATAATTGGATGGCAAAAATTGCTCACCAAGCCTTTATTCTTTGAATAGCTTTAAAATGAATCATAAAATTGTTTCAGAGTGACATGCATGTACGCTCAAGATTGACCCGGCATGTCAAACAATTTATTCGTAAGGAAAGGAGCCACACAACAGTGAATAAATAATTGGGCACTTGTCGCCAGATCAAGTCGCACATCACATAAATATCAAAGAAAAAGAGCCCGTGTGAGGCCTACAAATCAACAAAAAGGCATTAATACTACTCATACTGAGAGTACTGCACCACTTCAGTACAGAAAAAGCTCACAAGTTTCACTTTGAACAACAGAGTTCAAAAAATTAGTTTCTGTCCCAACTAAACCAGGTCAAAATTAAAAACTTGTCAGTTTGGAAATAACACTAAGAATCCAATTCCTATCAGCCCCATACATATTCAGTTACAAAAAAAAAAATCATAATTTGTATAACTGATAATCATGAAGGCTAAGCTATGTTTGAAAAGGTCTTCCCAATTATTTATGGCAGAAGATTCCAGTACAATAAATCCAGATCAAAGATATGGCTATCATTTAGTATAATCGATGAAAACAGTAAGGAGGAAAAACAAGATAACAGGAGAACGAAGTTCCAATTACAAATACAATTATTTTGGTTCCTTTTTTTCCGGTTTGGCAGAAAAAAAAAAAAAAAAAAAATTAAAAAGATTAAAAAAAAACAAAAAACAAAAAAAAAAAAAAAAAAAGAGATTCAGTAGGTTTGTAAAAGACCGTGCTCAAGAACATAGGAAAGAAAAATCAGCAAAAAAGCCAAAACAACTCATCAAATACATAGAGCCCACCAATTTCCTGTATTTCTATGAGAAATCTGTGAGCCAAAAATATCCACAAGGAAACAACACAAGTAATGAAGATGAGCCATTTTTTAATTACAATACAACAGAAAATTAGTTTATCATGTAGATAACATAATGATGTTTATTCAAAAAGGAGTGAGTAATTAATACTATTCTAGATGCTCAGTTCTAGGCTAATAAATATGCCTCATGGCTATGACATCATAGAATCCAAAACTACTGAAATGGTATTTGCTTACAGAATCTCCACGTTGATCAATAATTTTCTTCACTTGTGAGATACAGTCAGAGAGTGCCTTCACTTCATTTACAACCAAGTGACTACAGTGCTTGCTAGAACTTTCCTTTGAATCAATATCAAAATTAGGAGATGCATTGAAATGAGGTGTTTGATCAGAGGATTTAAATGATTTAATACATGTACTTAAACCCATCTTTGTCATAAGTATTTTCAGCTTCCTATAAAGACAATTAAAATACATCTCCACATCCATTGGCCTTGTCTTTTGACATGCTTCCATTAGAACATCTACAGCCATGAGCTCAGTGGAAGTTATCTTTTCATCTTTTGTATCTGCCATGGATAAAGGGAATGAATCAAGGTAGACATCCTGCATGGAGAACAGAAGTGGAGAAAGCAGAGATACACACTCCAAATACTTTTCATGCTCCATCATCTTAATGACAGAATTCTCCATCAAGAAATTGACCTTCAATATATTAATTTCATCAAGAACTCTATCGAAGTTTAGCTCTTTTACTGCCTTGCAATGTGGACGGGGAACCGAACATAGAGAATCTTCCACATTTTCTCTCTTGGCCAAAAGTGACAAAGCAATATAGAATTCTTCACAAGCTTTAGCCCTGTTGCCATCAACAATAGACAATCTCCCACTTAGCCAGAAAAATCGAGCCCAGAGGGAACTCTTTTTCATCAAAAGTGAGCTGTCTAAATTTGAATTGCTCGTAGTGGAGGTATCTATTGTTTTTACAATGGTCTCCTGGATACTATCAACCAAAAAACAACCTTCACTGAAGGCATTAGTCAAGTGAAAAGGAAAATCTAAAGCTACAGATTCTATGATCTTACAAAGATGGTACGACGTCTCAGAAATAAATTTTGACTGGTTAGAACCAATGGGAGAGCGTAATCCAAAGTCATAATATAACTCGGCAAGGAAAATATCACATTCAGCAGTTCTCTCTTTTCCCCAATGCCTAGTCAACTTTTCCAACTCCAGAAATTTGACAAAAGCATCCTGATATGTGAGACCTTGTCTTGCAACCTCTTCTAAAAGCAAGTGCCCCATATGATAAGCACCGTAATTATTTGAGGTTTCTCTTACAAATGCAGAAACATTATAATACTCAGAATTTCCTAAACAAGATGGTGTTGTGGTCTCTCTGTCCATTGTATCTTGACCCTCCAATCCACCTACAATAAATGACTCTAGATATTGAATGACAACCTTAGTAGGGTCCTTGCCATAAGAAGAATCAGATTCTTCTTTCCCTGGTTTACGACTCCGGAGCCTTTCAAGCCGAGAACTTCTCCTTTCATGTGGTTGTTCTTCTTGAGTATTTGCTTCTTTCTCTTTAAAAGCACTTGATTGTTCTGTGTTACCATCACCAAAAACACTATGATCACCGTTGGACCCTTTCATTTCGACAGTGTTCATAACAGCTTCTGAGCTATGTGGTAAGATTATGCTTAGCTTAACATCAGGAGAAGTTAATGCCTTTTCAGGATCCATCTCACTTTGTGGTGATAAGATTTCCAGGAGTGCATCTACAAGAGCCACCCAGGAAACTTCTGTCAGGTGCAGTTCTTTATTCTGTTTCAGCTTTTTGAATGCAACATCCTCATCTGCATTGTCATTACAAGTTTTTCTCTTGTCAGGAAATTTGAGTCGTACATGTTTAGGTTCCAATTTGTCTATGCCTCTTGGAGCAAATGGCAAAATTTCTGATTCTTCAATGGTATTTCTAACATGCAAAGCACGAGAATGTGATGGCCAGTGCCTCAAAATCAATTCAGCAACAGAAAGGCAAGCAACCTCATCACCAATTGCAATAAGAACTTCCAAAAGCTTCTCCATGCAATTCCCTGTTGACACAGTAGGGATCAAATATGCATAAATACATAATATGAGTATGTTTGCATAGCAGGCATAGGATTAATACTGAAAAGAAGGTATTATGAAAATAACTTTCAAAGGGCGAACTTTATTGTTTAAAATTATTCTTTAAAGTGATTTATAAAAAAAAAAAACAGAACTAGTTTTGTGTGGATAAGGATGAGCTTTTTTACAATAAGATTACAAACTCAGGTCTCAAGCTCAAATGGTAAACGGGTACACATGTTTGTTCTTGCCCATACCTCGTAATAGTGGGAGCCCCAATTACTGGGATGCCTTCTTTTTATTTACGCTTGTATGATGTTAGAGAAAATCACTTTCGAAAAAGGAGTTTGACAACAAGTTCAAATTTTAATGAATGACAACATATTTGTTAGACTACAGGCCAAATACATCAAAATCAATCCTTGCTGGACACTCAGCCAGAATCAATAAAATATAATTTCTGACAGAATGGCAGTTCACACCGCTCAATATATAAATTTTACTTTTGTAGCTAAAATTGATAAGAAAAATATTACAAAAGTAATTCTCCAGTTCAAAGTGCATTTGTACAGCGCAGAAGCCATTCCTCACTTCTATTCAAACATGCGCATACACACATGAAGAGATTGATAAACGGTTCGTTCAAAGACACCCAACTGTAATACATGACAAGGGTAAAGATAACCCAAAGAGGTAAACAAAAAATTGAATTTCACATACAAGAAAAACTAAGAAGCACTCCATTACGCTGCCATTATAAATAAAAAAGAACTTGTTAAAATCTAAGAGTGTAAGGTGCTTACAGTTATTAGGGCTACACAACAGGCCTTGCTCAAATGCCCAACGTGAAATACTCAGCGAGCCCATTGAGCACGATAATGTTCCAAGCTGGTTCCAAACAACAGAATCTTTAGAATCGATCTCCACAGCTTGAAGATAACAGCGTAAAGCATTCTCATAATATGTGGAACCTTGCTCAAGAAATACAGCAGCAAGGTTTTTCAATGCCAAAAACCTGTAGAAGCATTTGTGAGAACTATGAAAAACTCATATAGAGATATAAATATTCAAGCATATATCAAACTCAGTACATTTAAAGAACTTTCATATCCAAAAGGTCAACTGATAAAAAACTTGTTACAAAACCTAATTTCTCCCTAACCAAAGCGCTTAACAATGCTGAGCTGATATTGACTGGACTCAGTCTAGAACCAGAAGCATTGAAAGCAAAGTGACAACTAACGCAGATAGAAGAATGCAAAAATGCAACAAGCACGAGAAAGTGTATGTAGGTTTTACCTACGTGATACCAAATAATAAACTAAGATCAATTTTGTTAAACTAAAATTTCCACCCAGAAGGATAGCTTTAAAACCAACTTCACCAGTGACATGCTTCACGAAAATTCAAAATAGTGATAGAATTGTCTTGATACGAGAACCAAGCGCCCCAAAACTTAAGGAGAAAGGAACTTATTGCAACATATTCATGTGAAATATTACCTTAAACCAGAATTTGCAAGGAGGAAATTCTTGCATGAGCACAGTGCCAATCAAAGGCTCAGCAAAATTATTAAAATAACTAAATAACTAATGCAAACAATCACAAACTTTAACACAGACTTTCTAGTTATTTTAATTAATTACGGGTTTTAAATTGGTCATGCCTCTAGGTACTAAGCTCGTCAAAAATTGATCAATGAAAGAGGCGACTTTGAGCAAACAGCGATGACAGAACAGTGAATATCTTGATAGACAAAGTGTAGTATAGCAGAGATCAAAACCTGAGTTGCAATAGATGACCATCACTGGCACTGCTATTCACCTGATAACAGGAAACACATAAAACCGCCAATCCAAAATGAAATTAATGATTGAACAAATTATGCATGACCGAAAATCCAATACCTGAGCATTAGCAATAAGAGGATCTCTAAGAACAGATTCCAAGAGCTCACGAGACTTCTCGTACTCTTTCGCTTGTAACTTGAGAAGCCCGTCATGATAAGTTTGAGAAAGATGAAATTCCTGAAAAAAAAAAAAGAAAAAAAGAATCAATAACGGCTTGAATTTGTATTAAAAAAGGATAAAAACAATAACAGCAGATATACAAATAACAAAGCCATTAAGAGTTCCAAGAATCCAATCTTTGTACAGTAAGAAAAGCTCTCAGAAGTGCTTAACATTTTCAATTATGCTCGAACAGGAATACGAAAGAGAAAGAAACGTACCTGGGCTTCTTTCGTGGGAGCTAGTGGTTCCCACTTACTTTTGGAGTCAGTGTCATTGATAGCTGCAATTGAGAACTGAAAAGGCAAAACCAAAGCCATTAATCTGAATGAACAATTCAACACCGCGAATTCAAGTAGCTACAAACGAGTAACGACAATCATAGGAAGATGTCTAGAACAAAAATTTTAGTCTCTTACCATATTCGGACTTCAGAACCGGTAGGCGTATTGCTATCCTGTAGATTCGGTAATTTAGGGTTCCAATTTTCTTTGGAGTTTGGCTTCAAAACGTTTCAGTTGCGAAGAGAGCTTTATTTTAACAAGCACTTTAGTTATAACAAGAGGGCGCTCTGAGAACGAGCCCCTTAGCATTCAATAAACGACATCGTACTAGGGACTTCTCTGGTATCTCATAGGAATTGAAGAGAGCTCCCTCTTCTCTACCTCACTATGGTGGTTCAGCTTACGAAGTTGCAATTGCATTAGGAGAAGGAAAGTGTGTTTCCGCAATAATATGGTATTAACACATTTTGTGTTTGAAAACAGAAGATAAATACAATTTAATTCTCTTTTTTATCTTTATTTTTTTAATATGGTATTAACACATCTTAAGAAGTAATAATGTGACAAAATAACTATCAAACGTAGTAGATGATAAAATTGTTAGGTACCAACAAAATATTACCTTTCAAGTAAATAGATTAAGTTCTTCTCTTTGGAAGAATGAACATTTAACACTGTATATGTATTTTGTCTTTACTAATTTTTGTGAGAATTTTAATGACTTTTTTATTGAATGTTGTTTGATTATTGGACAGATAATCAAACAACATCATATGAAGTTTCATGAAATAGGAAAGACACGATGTTATGAAATTGTATAATTATTGGATTGATGATACCATAGCACCTGTTAAGATGATCACTAAGCTGTTCACTTCCTAGGGTTTGAGGCAGTTTATTTTCTTATTTTCCTACACCCATTCATTTTTCATTTTTCAAAATTTGTTGAATTGATTTTCTTTATATTTTTTCTAGTGATGTGTGTAACATCTTTATTTTGTTAATAAATTTTTTATTTTTATTTTAAGTATAAATGTCAGAAAATTGTATGCTTAAATTTATTAAAATTTATGTATTTTATCAGATGAAATATCAACATCAAAAAATACATCAATTTTAAAAATATAAATTAAAATATTATTAATTATAAATGAGGATGAAGGTATTCAAATCTAAATCAATCTTATCCTATTGTCATTTTTAAGTAAAATCAATTTAAGATTTGTTATTTTTATTAAAAAAATAAAAATAAATGGAATAGTACGTTATTAGTTTCATCCCATTTACATAATTTTTAAACCATTTTTATTATCCTTTATAGTAAAATGTATGTCAATGTTATAAAATAAATATTTCTTTTTTTCATTTAATTGTAAAATTATTGTTTTATTTTTGTGTTGATCAACCCTCTAGATCTGACTTCTTGCATTTATTATTTCAATGTTTTAAAAATGATATTCAGAAATAAAATTAATAAACCAAGGCTGTATTTGGATTGATGAAGTGAAGAAAAAAGGTGAACTAAAAGTGAAATAAAAGATGAAGTAAAATAAATTTAAGGTTCGTTATTTTGATTACAAGAAAAAATGAAATAAAAGTAAATAGGCAACTTCATTCCATTTTATTACAAAATTTTAAACCTTTTTTATAACCCCTAAAATTGAAATATATCTTAATATGATGAAATATATCTTTATCATTTCATTTGATTAAAAAAAGTATTTTTTTTATCTAAAAATGAAAGAGTGGTTGATTATCTCGGTCTAAATTATTTTAAATCAATTATAAGAAATGGATATCTATCCTTTTTATTTTTTATTCCTTTTCTAATAGCCAACCATTTAAATTTAACTTCTATGTTTAATATTTTAAAAAACAAGTTATTTGTAAGAGTAAAAATAATAAATGAAATTTGTATTTTGATGGATGAAGTAAATAAAAAAATGAAAAGGATGGAGTGAAATGGATGAAATGTTATTATTTTTATTATAAAAATCATAAAGTGATTAACTTCAATTTATTTGATTCTAATATTTTAAAATTCTTTAGTATGTTTTTAATATGTTATTGTGATGAAATGGGTTTTTCTCTTTTAATTTAATTATAAATTTATTATTTTTTTGTCTTATTCAATCATATTATTTATGTTTCAGTGACAAAGTTCTTCATCTTTTTATTATCCCCTTTATTAATAACAATAATATATTGGTTTAATATCAGTTTATTAATATTATTATTATTACTATTAGTAAAAACATTTATATTTTTACTACATTAATTTTTTATTATTTTTACAAATAATTAATTAAAAATAAAATGACACTAACAAAAGTTATCAAATGTTACATGTGTATATAATTATTATTATTATTATAATTATTATAATTTTATTATTAGTAGTAGTATTTTATTATTATTATAGGTAAAATATTACAACTTTAACAATATTAAGTAAACTTATATAATATAGCGGTTTGATAATACCCTTTTTATTTTATTATAGATCTGGAAAATGAGAATAAGTTTCTTAAGAAAGTTGAGTTTGAATCTAATTTTTTTTTTATAAATGAGAGAAATTATTTATTGCTATTTATAAATCAAGATGGATGGAAATTAAAAAAAAAATATTATTTTATCAAGTAGTACAGTCTGAATTACACATCTTTTACTACATTCACATGAACTAAAATTCAAATTAGAGAAAAATATTTATTTTTCTATATATATATATATATATATATATATATATATATATATTTTATGTTGATGTCTACATAAATTCATCTTAATTTTTTTAAGGACTATTTGATTTGCAATAAAAAAAATACAAAAGTGTACTCAACAAAAATGACTGTTGATTTCACTCTTTTGAACATTAGACAGTCCAAAGTCTCTTTAGAAAATCATATTATTTGATAAAGTTTTGATGATAACAAAACTTAAGTATACATTTATATTTGATGATTTATAGATTTTGTTAATTACTTATTTGTTAAAGACCAGCAGACACATGTCCATGAAGAGACTAGTTTTCTTATTATTTACTTTTATATTATTAATTTGATTTAAATTGATTTTATATCATGATATACAATGTTCAAATTTGTTCATGGAAATTATTCAAATTATTATGGAAATGTGATTAATTGATTTTATATCATATGCTTTAATGTTAAAATCCGTTCATAATGAAAATTATTCAACCTATTGATGAGTATTTCAAATATAATTTTTTCTTTATTTTAAATTATTTTCGATACAGACTTAATCAAATTTGATGAATATGAAAATTAGAGAAACATTTCCAGTTTGAGCTCCATACATCGGAGATTGCTTTGTTTAAGCATCCCAACGACTAGTTTCTAAAAAACTATATATAGAGGAGCAAGTTCAAGTTGAATATACATAACAAGAAGCGAAAAGAGAAAAATATCATACAATATATTGAAGAAAATATACTAACATACTGAGCGTCTATTGTCAATCTGCTATAAAGAGCATATAAAGTTGTTTTGGGTGTGTGAAACCATTTTGTAATTCTTTACCTTTGTAAAACGAACCCTTGTGAACTTTCATTGTTCTCTCTTTTTTTAGAGTGTTTCTTTAAATCTTGAGTGGTCTTGATATCAGGGGGAGATTGAGACTGGTGTAACCTGGAGAGGTTTGTGTACTCGTTATAACCTCGCTATAATTGTGTACTCATTATAACCTGGAGAGAGTTGTGTACTCATTATAACTATTTGTTGAATAGTAGAACCTCTTGAACGGTTTGTTTAAAGGAGAACAGAACGTAGCTTAAATTATGGTGAATCAGTATAAAACTGCTTCATCTATGCTCATATATTATTGCTTTGGATAATCTTGCTAGGTGGTTTCTATTTATAGCGAATTGAGTTTAGGCTTCATTCAATCCCCTGAAACCAGCTGTTCCTACACACATTATAAAAAACACACGAAGAAATTAGAGATAATAAAATTTATATTTTTTGACTCCATTCAACCCCTTCTGGAGCCAGCTATTCCTACACACATTATAAAAACACATGAAGAAATTAGAGATAATAAAATCTATATTTTCTTAACTTAATAAACACAATTTTTTATTCTAAATACAACAAATTGTCTAAAAGAATGAAAAGTTGGCAAATTTTCTCCTCTTTTTGCTACTGTCATGTTTACTAATACTATTATTGTATTTACTATGACAATAATAATAATAATAATAATAATAATAATAATAATAATAATAATAATACAATTGATAAAATTTGATGAAGATAATTATTATTAAAAGATACAACTTTAAAATTAACATTATACTGTATGTGTTATTAGTTGTTCACCAGATAATACACATAATAAAAACACTTTTTATAACTTGAATATTTCCTTCTTTTTGGATCGCGATCAGTTTGCTTAAAATTATTATTTTAATATCTTTTGTAATAAAGTAAAACTATTTTTTTCTAAGTTTTTTATTTCAAAAATAAGTACTTCTCCAATTCTTCAAGTAGCAAATTCCATCTATTTCTTAAATGAGTGGTTTTTTAAAAAAATATTTATTTAATAAGTACTAATTCTAATTTCAGATAAACTAATCCTACAACATAGTGTATCAAATGTTAACACATGTAAAGTAAAGAAAGAAAAAAATAAAGGATGAACGGACCACTGATTTTAGAAGTATCTTATAATTAAAAAACTTATTAACAAATAAAACATTAATTTGTTTGATTATTTTAAAATAATATAAATCCTTTCTTTATTTATTTGTTTTTTGGACATATAAAGGACGCTCCTCGGCCTAGAAAAAAATAAGACAAGAAGAAAAGGAGAGATTTGAAAAGGCATAGGAAGCGGGATTTGGACACGTGGCTCACTATCCGTTATTTGACCGTTGGAGGAAGAAAAGCTGTTGTTGTGCTGTGTGTTAATGCAAAACGCAACCCAACAGCACAACACAGCCTCTGTGTCCATTAAAACCACTCTCTCAAATTCTCTCTCTCCATCTTTCTTTCCATTGCGCTTCCATTATCATGGCCATTGCAACAGAGACTCAGCCTCCTCAGCCTCAACAACACAAGGTTTCTCTTCCCTTCTCTCTCTCACACACAAATCTAGGGTTTTCGTTTCTCTACATCAAACCATTTTTTCTATATTGTTTTGCGGAATTAGTTAATCGGCAACAATATTTTGTCGCAGTTCTCTTCTGATTCTGTCTGCTTTGTTTTGCTAGGATTCTTCCGAGGTGTCGGGTTCAGCTGCGGAGCGGAGGTGGACGCTGAACGATTTCGACATTGGAAAGCCTCTTGGAAGGGGAAAATTCGGCCACGTCTATTTGGCAAGAGAGAAGAGTGTGAGTTTTCTTTTGTTAGGGTTTCTGCTTCTGATCTTGTATTCTTATGAGATCAGGAATGATGGCTCGTGATTTTGTTAATTTCTATGGATTATTTCATTCGCTTCTCGATTTATTTATTTGGGGATAATTCTGCGTCACTGCTTTGGCAAGAATTCTAAGGTGTTTTTGTTTTTTTTTTTTTTTGTTGTCTTAATTTCAAATCGAGGGTTGGAATTTAGAGGTGTAGCTACTCAAGTTTCTGCAATTGTTGGCTTGTGACAAGCTATTACTATAGTCTTTGAGCGAGAGTATGGGATGCAATGTAAAGCATCTAAAATGTCTTTACTTAACAACACTGATAACAGGTTTTTCGAATTGTTGGTTTAAGATAAGAGCTGTTACATTACAGATGACCATTGACCATTGTTGATTTATATTTATATGAGATGATTGTGATGTATCTATCGTTGGTAATTTGTACTGGATGTTTCTCCTTACCTTCTTGTCTTCAGACTATAATTTTATTGTGGAACTGATATGTGGTTTAAAATAAGAGCTGTTAAGTTGCACATGACCATTAACCATAGTTGATTTGGATTTATGCGAGATGATTGTGATGTATTGTTGCTAATCTGTACAGTATGCTTTTTCTTATCTTCTTGTTTTCCGAGGTTAATTCTTTTGTGAAACTGATATGTGGTTTTGATGCAGAGTAATCACATTGTTGCTTTGAAAGTACTCTTTAAGAGTCAATTGGAGCAGTCCCAAGTGGTGCATCAACTTCGGCGAGAAGTTGAGATACAGAGTCATCTTCGACATCCCCACATCTTGCGCCTATATGGATACTTTTATGATCAGGTATTCTTGTTCTTACTTCTTAAGCTGGTATTGAAGAGGCACTTCTATTAACATTTTATGTGAAATATCATTGCAGAAACGAGTGTATTTGATTTTAGAGTATGCACCCAAAGGTGAACTTTACAAAGAATTGCAAAAATGCAAATATTTCAGTGAAAGGCGTGCAGCTACTGTGAGTATAGCAGCCATTATTTTTTTCCTCTCCCCATGTACTTGATTGTGTAATACAAAATTTCAGGTTGACTCAGTATTTTCTTCCACATAACTGTATTAACATATTAAGAAGCAAGCAAGTAAATACTGAAACAACATTTGACATAACATTTGGCAGTTCACATTCTTTAGTGTTTCAGAACAACATTATTCTGATATTGACAAAATGTTTCTATTGTGTTTGAGAGCAGTATGTTGCATCATTGGCCCGGGCCCTAATATATTGCCATGGAAAACATGTAATACACAGGGACATTAAACCAGAAAACCTTCTTGTTGGTGCACAGGTGATCTTCTAAACCCAGGCTGCTGTTTCTTATGTGGCTCTTTTTGTTTTGTTGTCCTCATTATTATGTTGACTTTTTTATTGTTAGGGTGAGTTAAAAATAGCAGACTTTGGGTGGTCAGTGCACACATTTAATCGCAGGCGGACCATGTGTGGCACATTGGATTATCTTCCTCCAGAGATGGGTATGCCTATGTCATATGAATCACTCGACAAGTATTTATGTTATTCTTTTCATAAATGATGCCGCATTATATTTCTTGGTAATACTTTTTGATGTTTCAACAGTGGAGAGTGTAGAACATGATGCGAGTGTGGATATATGGAGCCTTGGTGTGCTGTGCTATGAGTTTCTTTATGGGGTGCCTCCCTTTGAGGCCAAAGAACATTCAGATACCTACAGGAGGTAAATAAGTTTGAAATCTAGATTAGCATCGGCATCATGCTCAGACTATTAATAAGGGGATTGATGTTAAACAATTTAACCTTGATTACAGGATAGTACATGTTGATCTTAAGTTCCCTCCTAAACCAATTGTGTCTTCGGGTGCAAAGGATCTTATCAGTCAGGTTTGTTGTCAACTTGTCTTTGTATATTTGTTTAACCATTTTTGCCTTAGTAACTTTTTCCTTTTTTTTTTTTATTGGCAGATGCTGGTCAAGGATTCTTCCCAACGACTACCATTGCACAAACTCCTCGAACATCCTTGGATTGTTCACAATGCCGAGCCCTCTGGTGTATATAGGAGTTAGGGTACCTTATATTCTTATATTTTCTTAAAATATGAAATCCATTTTGTTGAGATATTGATTGTATAACCCTGCCTCTGTTATAAAGAATAACTGATATCACTCATAATGTACCTTATGGATCTTGTATTTGCTTAAAACATGATGAAATCCATCTTGTTGAGATATTGATGGTAAAACCCTACTATCTATGATTACTTGATTGTTGAAAATCCTATAATAATATACAAAGTTTTGTTCAGGGCACTAATATGTAAAAATACTGATATTGCTTTGTTCATTTTGCATTGCAGTATAACAGAGGTTGACAATATTCATTAATATATTTTTGGTAAAATTATCTTTTTGGTTCCTACCATTAAAATCATCTTCCTCTATTCATATTATTTTCAATCTTTTCTACCCTAGTTTAAAAATTATATATATATATATATATATATATATATATTAATTAAAAATTATATATAATAATTAAAATAGTATTTTTAAGGATTTAAATAAAATTATTTTTGAAAATATAGATTGAAGGTATTCATATAAATTGTATAACAAATTTTAATTTCTGATTGTACACAGAAAATTTTATTTGTTTGGTAACATGTTTCTATACGTAAATTATATAAAATATTCGAAGTTAATTGTTAAATTAAAATGAATTATTATAAAATTTTTGTGTTGTATGGTTTAGAATATAAGGTTTTTTTATATTCTAAATAAAAAAAATATATTCCATATTAGGTGAAGAGGTGCAATATTAAAAATTATATATATAATAATTAAAATAGTATCTCTAAGGACTAAAATAAAGTAATTTTGAAAATATAGATCGAATGAATTCATATAAATCGTACAACAAATTTTAATTTATGATTGTACACAGAAAAATTTATTTGTTTGGTAACATGTTTCTATATTGTAAGTTATATAACATATTCGAAGTTAATTGCCTAGATTAAAAATAGTTATTATAAAACTTTTGTGTTGTATGTATAATTTAGAATATAAGATTTTATTTTATATTCTGAATAAAAAATTATATTCAGATAACGTGAAGAGGTGCAAGATTTATTTAATTTTTTTAATTAAAGATATAATGATCATGAGAAAATGGAAGTGAAAATTCATGGAAAAAGTATAATAGTGTAGTAAGAATCACAAGAGTGTCGAAATAGATGAGGATGCATGTATAGGCAGGTTTTTTTTTTTTTTTTTTCAAAAATAGTGCAGTTTTTCTTTTCTGCTTAATGCTAAAATGGAAGAGGTGCAAGATTTATTTAACTTTTTTTATTAAACATATAATGATCATGAGAAAATGGAAGTGAAACACCATGGAAGAAGTATAGAGGTGTACTAAGAATCATAACACGCTAAAAGTGTGCAAGGAGAGAAATAGATGAGGATGCATGTATAACGCAGGCTTTTTCTCAAAATATTGCAGTTTTCCAGCTTAATGCTTAAAATGAAATCAGGTGAGATAGAGGTAATTTGTGTTATGAACTATAACATCATTAAAATTTAAAAAGATGGTGTTAATACTATAATATAGAACAAGATAAATAGGTGGTGTGGTGATATGAGTGATACAGTCACGTATGTGGGCTTACAATTAGAAGTTGAGGCTTGAAGAGTTAAAATCAAGAAATAAATAAAATAATATCCTACACTCACTATTTATTTCTTTCCACACAAATGTCTCTTTCTCACACAATTTCCTTGTCTTATCTAAAGTGGAACGATGTTTTTTTTATTAAAATCGTATCTCTTTATTATAATTTGTCCATTTTGATAAATAATTTTTTTTATTTTAAAAATTAAGCAAAAAAAATTATATTAAAGTAAAAAAAAAACTATGACATAAAAAAAATCGATTATCTCCTCAATATAATTTATTATATATATTTTTTAACATAATTAATTATATCTCAAATGTAAGGCTTTGAAATTAAGTTTATAAATAATAATTGAATAATTTTATTTATAATAAAATAATTATTAAATAAAAGATTGCTGCAAGTTAAATAATTTTCCCATAATTCTTTTATTAATATTTATGTTTTTATTTATTATAATAAAATAAATAATGAATATGATATTATTAAATAGAAATAATTTTTTTTCAATCATATCCATTACAAATTTTTCATTTAAATAAACTCATTTTCTGTCTTCAAACAATTTTATTATTCACTTTCTTTCTCCTTCTTCCTTCAGTTTTTATTCCCACCCTCCTTTAAACAAAATAGTGTTGCATAATATGTTCAAACATCTTCGGAAATAACTTTTTTATTTTCTTTTTCTGTATTAACAAATGTTGATAAACCATTATAAAAAAAAATGTTGGATAATCAACCTCTATAAGTCTGTTCCACATAACTTATAATTTGATTGAGTCAAAATTAAACTAACTTGTCCAGCTACTTGTATTGTTATTTTTTAATTTTTATTATTTTTTGGTATTATTTGATTATTAAATATAATTAAAGATTTTTATTCATTATTTCATCAATATAGTATATTTATAACCATAGGTTTAGACCTTATTTTATAGTTCACTTTAATAATTTTTTTATAATGTTTCCTTGTTTATTTGTTGTTAGTCTTTAAATTACTACTTTATAATTGTTTGTAGCTGTAACAAATTCTTATTTTTATAAAATACTCAAATTTATGATTAAAAAGAATTATAAAATACCTTCTAATTTTTTTATATATATTTTTTGTTTATGCAGGTCGATTCACACACTAGCAAACCTTAGTTATACGGAATGAATCAGAGGTATTAACTAATAACTCTTCAATGCACAAATATCTTCTTATGAAGGATCAACTTACACATTTGAAAACTAAAAGATGCTTGTAAATAAGGATGACACAAAACAGAATTGATCTTCCACTATGGGGCAAATTGATTAAAATGAGTTAATACATTTTCTTATTTAAAGGGCTAAAATTCTTGTAAAACCAATTATAAGAGATAAATTTGGCCATGAGTTGCCACAATTCGATCAAATTAGTTTAGTTATTTCATTATTTATTAAAGATAGTTAACTTTTTATTTGTAAGATAAAATTCTCGCAAAAAAAGTGTTTACTAGTAAAATCTATCTTTCCATTATCATGAATTTATGAATATTATGCTATTTTCAGTGAAATTTCAAATTATATTTTTTTTTTAAATTTCATTTTATTTTATAAAATTTTAAAATTGATGTTATTCAGATTAACTTGTTTTTTAGAGTTCCATTCTTAATTATTCATAGGTTCATATACATTAGATGGAATTAAAGTTAGCATAGTCATGTTTTGGGAGAAAAAAGTAAATATTAGAATTATGGATACTCATGTGATTTATCTGTAGATGCACAACACAATTAATTTGTGAGATCCAAGTTTATGGATATTAGAAAAGGTGGGTCGAATTCTGTGTTGGATACAAGTTTATCCATATTGCAGGTATAGTTATTGAAGTTTTATTTGTGTATACCAAATAGTTTTATTGAATGCTGAAGGAGAATTTCACTTAAAGAAGTGATAAAGCTGTCTATTTATTATACTATTTTTCTTTTGGTTGTGTGCATTTCTATTTTAGTTAATCTCTATTGCTAAATGCATTGTTGCACTATAATAAATGAAAATATTATTCTTTACCTATTTTCTTTCCTATTTATTTTTTATATGTCTGATAGGGGAGAAAAGGTATTTTCATTATAATGTAAGTATCAAATATATCATCATATGAAAATTCTATAAATTTAAAGTGTTTTTTTTTCATAAAAAAGGAGGTTATTTGTCAAAGTTCTTTAAATTTAAAGATTTGTTAGAATGTAGATTGATTTGAGGATAAGCCTTGAAAGTTTCATGTGTGCTTTGTTTTCATATGTGAATGCATGTGAATCATGCTTTAGTAACTTTCCTTGGTTTTTGCATGTGAAATTCATTTCACTGCCTTTGATATAACTTTTCAAAATTGTTTTACAAAGAGTTTTAGAATATTTTAATTGATTATATTAAAATATAATTGATTATTCTGTTGCACATTAAATACCTTTGTAAATATTGGAGTGTCTTATGTTATAATCAATTATATAAGGAAGCTTAATTTAATTTAAATATAAGCTTTGCTAATAATTGAATATGTATTGAATAAGTAATCAGATTATTCATATTGAGTTTTCATGTCGAACTATGAATAGATTATCTTTAAATACAGTCGATTATATATTAATTTATATGTAAAATTTGAAGTTAACAAATAAAAGAAATACAGTAATTTTCTAGCTTTAAATAACTGAACAAAAAATTCTTTTTAAATCTTTGAAAGCATTTTCTACTTGAAGATATTTGGTGAGATTATTGCATAATCACTTACTCTTTTGATGTTTCACGGGTTTTGAAATTTTTCTCTATAGATTTTCAGATGTTTCACGGGTTTTGAAATTTTTCTCTATAGATTTTCAAAAAAGCTATACATATTAAATGATGATATATTTTACTTGTAAAGTGGGATGATAATATGAATTTTAAGATAGTGGAACAATTCCATAAACGTTGTGATGATTGAAATTTCATGTAAATTCAGGTATAATCGAGCTAGATAAAAATTTTGATGTTATTATTTCTTACATTCTCTTTTATATTTGATTTCTCTGTATTATTTTGAATTATAGATGACATTATTTTCTCTATTTTAATCTTTTTATCAAGGGTTGGAAATTTTTTTAAAAAATATTAATCAATAAAAAATAATGTCAAAAATATTAATTCACCACTCTTTTAGTAGTATATAATATACTTTTATTTACATGCATATCCCATCTCTTAGCATATATCTTCTCTTTTGGAGAGACAGAAAAATTTGGTTTAAATAGATATTTAGTTGTGTACAAATTCCAAAATTATCTTTGGAGAATGTTAATAAATTCCAAAATCCATTTCGTTGTCCAATAGCAACTACCATCTTTTTAATTAATACTGTAATTGTCCTTTGGTTAGGTATTGGAACAACATTATCTATTGAGAAATTCTTAACATTAGATCTTTTTTAAACTTAAAAGATTGGTTTAATTTTTAATTCATTTTTAAATAAAATATCATGACATCCATATTGTATATCTAGGGATACTGTGTATGGTTTAGTCTTTACAAAATATTTGTGAGTTTTAAATCTATCATTTTCAATTTGTCTTTTTATTATTTTTATCATTAACTATACTTACTTTAATACAAAGAATAAAAAATTTAATATAATAAATAATATTTCAAATTAATATATTAGTATTTTTTAAACGTAATTTAATTAAGTAATATATTTATTATTTAATATAAATAGGACAAGTATAAAGTTATTTATAGTTTTTCATTCAATAATTTACTTTTAATATTATATTTTTTATTTAAAATAGTTATTGCTTACGTAGAGCTTATAATTTATTTCTATATGTTAATTTTGATATTATAATATTATTGTAAAATAACATTTTAATATATCAAAAACAATAATTTTATTTCTAAAGAAAAATAATAAATATATTTTATTTTTATAATTAATAACTGTAATATATTAAAATTATATGATATAAAATACTAATCTTTACTTTTTTTTTAATCCTTACATATTTTAAAGTTAATATTACTAATTGACTTAAATCTGCTTTACATATTACATACCCAAAAGAATAGAATTATCTTAATTTTAGAAATAAAACTGAAATAGAATAATTACAAAATGACAAAGATTAAAAATTAACAATTTTTTTCATAAATTAAAGAACAATAAACAGAAATAAAAACATATTTAATCTATACATTTTTTTTAACTCGTTATATTTTTTCACCTAATTATTTATTATTTTAAAATAATAAAATAAATAGTGCGATGGGAATGAAAAGTGAATTTGAGAGAACGAAAAAAGAAAGAGAAAGATAAAGGGAATGAAAAATGATATAATTTGGACTAAAGAGAGAATGAACAAAAAATGTAAAGAAATAAAGACAAAGTTTACTAGTGATTCATGTGAAATTTTGAAAAAAATTACAAAATAAGATATTTTAAAATGATTAAATTATCCTTTACTATTAATCAAATATTAAATTATAATTTTTCATTATTATTATTATTTTATGATTTTTTTTATTGCTACTGTTATTTTTAAGTCATTATTATTTTTATTTTATAATTTTATTATATTATTACTGTTACTTTTAATTTTATTATCTTTATTAGGATTTCATTATTATTAACATTTTATCATTATTTTATAAATTTATTATTATTATAACTATTATTATTATTATTGATATTATTATTAGTATTTTATAAATCTATTATTATTACTTACTTTTAAAATTTTTATTATTTTTATTATTAATAATATTATTATGTTAAACAATTATCATTATTAGTATTAGTATTTTATTTATATATTTTTATTATTATTAGTATTATTTTAATATTATTAATATTTTATTATATTATAGAACATAATCGAATATTTTTCCAATAATCATTCACTCTTTAATAAAATAATCTCCTTCACCTTTTTATCACATGCCTCGTGAATAATGTGTGAAGGCCACCATCCAGATTGTCCATCACCCCAACGTAGAAGTCTAGATATAGTAGAAAATGACTTCCAAAAAATATGATTTTTGTTATAATTTTAATTATAGAAGTTATGTCCAGATCAATTGATTAACTGTAAGTGTCATCTCATTCATTCCAGCCCGACTAGGTTGTTTGGCGGTTTGGACAAAGAGCTTCCTCACCCACAAAATACTTAATTTATAATTCATGTTTTTCATACTTTTATATAAACATTTTCTGTTTAGAATATGATTACCCATAGGGAAAGGTTAGGTCTCACTCTACAGTGACGATGTCAGCTCAAGAAAAAATCCGTGATCACATTATACAAATGTAAGATTAAAGGAAAAAAAAGAAAGAAAAAGTCTGCTGAAAAAAGCTGTGTTTATACCTTGTTCCAGTAAAACTGTTATGTTAATAAAAACTGGAGCCACTCGCTGTCAAATACATAGAACAACCAAAAGAAAGACATATTCAAGCCCCTAATAATTCTGTTCAATTCTTATTGACCTAGTTTAAAAAGCTCAATAAAATCTCCTTAGTACAACGATCAAGTAAAGCAAGACGCACCTACTACAAAACATGGAAAAAGACAAAAAGAACAGCCCCTAGTACTCCAGGATTTTGGAGGTTGTAGGACTTGGGTAAAAATGATACAACATGTCACCAAATACACTTGTAGGTAAACAAATCTATATCTAATTTATTGTCTAGATACCATTGTCTGCATGGTTTTCAGATTGTTTTTCATCTTTGAAACTGTCCCCTTGTAACAATTGAGGGGAAGTGTTTTCTTTTTTCTCAGCTTCACCAATATCATTGCAATTGCTCCCTTCTAACAATTGACTCGGAGGTTGTTCAGTTTTCTTGGCTTCATGTAACTCTTTCGGGCTCAAAAAGCTTGGCTGGTTGGTGGAAGAAAGGAGTCTTGCCCACATTCTGTCAGTAATTACAACCTTGTTCTGCCTCTCAGTGATTCTCTGGTATCAAAATTTGCACATAAATTCTCTATTGTATAAAGAACAATTCTGAATATAAACCATCAATGTAAAATTGGATAAGCAATAGAAAAGAACTAGCCATGTTCATTATGCACACGGTTGGATTTTGAGTTCTATCCAAACTTTTTACTTTGATCAGAAGCGGTTGGATTTTTACTTTCTTGTTTAATAATTTTCTATTCTTGTTTAATAATATCAAAATCCAACCGTTTAAGCCCCACCTCTTGATATTATTAAACAAAAATAGAAAATTATTGTACCCAAACTAAACAAAGAGGGAAAACATTATGAAACAGTCCAAAATTTGGGTAAGGATGCAGTAACTCACATTGAATGGAATATAAGTATGCCTGCCATTGACCAGTCCAACTGTAAATCCGGTATACCCTGCCATTGCACCGTGGACTGCACTCTGAGCAAGAAGTGTACAGTAGACATTATCTGATGCGTTGCTTGGAATTGCCCGGATCATGTAGGTTGGATCTAGCAGATACAAAAAAAAAAAAAAAAAAAAAAAAAAAAAAAAAAAAGCCTTATTCCACCAAGCAGATCACTCGGTTAAAAATTAAATAGTTTCCAAATTCGAATTTTAAGAAACCTTTCAAATCCCAAATAAAAACGGAAGAGTAAGTAAGCTATAAACAATAGGTCAAAAAAATTAATGTAAGAGAAACTGACCTATATATTTAAGATTGATGGCAATCTTATCCTTCCTTGCAAAGTGATCCTATTACAGAATGACAAATGTTTTTTAAAAGGGCAAGAAAGAGAATTATACAATTGTTTTTTCTATATATAAAGCTGGATAAACAATATACAAACCACAGACACATATGCCATCTAGCAATTGGCTGAGATGGAGAGGAGTACGATAAATGGTGAGCTATTTACTGATAGGCCATTTTATACACAGTAGTGATAGGGCAGAGGAAACAAAATCAGGAAAAACTCAAATCAAAATGATTCACCAAATGACGCATACAACATTTCTAACTACTTTTGTATTTTTTAACAGTTCAAGAATCCAAAAATGTTTTTACTACTCAGCAAGGCAGGGATTAAATTACCATGGACATCTATCTTAAGGGAGTGAAATACAGCCCAATAAGATTGAAATTAATCAAAAGAGTATTGTTAGGTAATCACTTTACTAGTTAAGTACGATGTATCAGTAGTTAGCCTGAAAAAGTTAATTGAGTGGAGAAAATTAGAATCATTAAGGCAAGTTTCCTATAGATAAGACGAGGGGACACAGGGAGGGATATAATTAGAGAATGGGGAGATAATTCTATACAAATTCATTGATTTTTATATGATTCTAATCCAGCTTCTATCAAATATTGTCCAGCCAATTAATAATAACTGGAAAGATCTCCCCAAGTAATTAATTCCTCACAGAGATGTATAACTATGCAAGTAGAATTATACTACAAAAATTCCAAGGAAAAAGAATTATGTTTAAGAACCATGTCATGTATAACAATACCTTGATCTTATGAGATATCCATAAACCAACATCTTGAAGTAGTTTGTTTCCAGAAGCATCTTTCTGGTCCATGTCTTGCATGCTTTCAGTAAGAAGATCTTGTCCTGCTCCCTCAGCTATGACTATGACCATATGTCCATTTTCTTTCAGCCTTTTGTCAATAAATTCAAAAAGTCCACCCTTTCCTTCAAGGTAGAAGGGTGACTCTGGAATCAAGCAACAGTCCACATCTCTGCTAGCAAGAGTAGCGTACATAGCAATAAAGCCTGCAGTCACGGTACCCATCATAACACAGGAAAAGAAAACAAATAGATCCAGCTCCTTTAAAAGAACTGGTCCACTTTAGAAGATAAAATACACTTACAATTGTTGATTAAAAAATAAACAGTTGAGGATTATGATAAAATCCAATAAATGTATGAAAAGTTTCCAAAGTAAAAATCCTCAATATTTTTTTTCCCAATTAACAGTTATTAGTGCCCTTATCCTCTAAATTGCCCTTCACTCGCTTTAGAGGAGCTAACTCTCACAAGTCTGATAGAGAGAGCCAACGGGGAAACCAGTTAGGGCTTAAAAATCAGGATTAGATGCCCAAAAAATATGAAACAAATGCAAAGTATTCATACCACTATAACGTCCCATTAGCTTTACAACACCAATGCCATTCTCAATACTTTCAGATTCAACATGTGCTGCATTAATGGCACGTTGAGCCTCCTCGACCGCAGTATCAAAACCAAAGGATTTGTCAATAACCTAAAGAAAAACAAGACAATTCCCACATGAAGTTTTCTCAAACACAGATAACCAACACTTCCGATGTATTTTAATAGTAACGTTAGAGTTCTAGACAAGCAAATTGACATGACATTTTGATCAAGCATACCGGGATGTCGTTATCTATGGTTTTGGGAATTCCAGCAATTGCAACTTTCAGACCCCGCCGTCTAACTTCCTGTATAACACCAAAATATATTCATAAATGCATAATTCATATATTAAAAAGATGCCAAGAGAGATTGCGGGTCAATCAGGCAGTTATAAATTTTATGCTACCAAATTTGTTTTAGTAAAATTACATGCTCCTAACAATCCCTTGAAACTATCATGAAGCTTGGCCTATATGTAAAAGGTGGTACTGCACCATACAAACTCAATTTGAAAACCAACATATTTTAAGGTGTTAAGACTCTATCCAATTTGCCACTGAAACTACATTTACATGAGGTATAAACTAATAAATTTTGTGCTGTTTATTGGAATGAAACAAAAAGGGCTCAAATGTAAGAGCAGAATTAAGCATTTATTACAAAAAATACACTTCCCCACCTTGGACAAATAGAAGGGATGAATGTGAGACTTGTCAATTGTACAACTCTATGATAAGATGACGCTGATCACCACACGTCAGCTCGGATTAGATGAATAAACACCATTACGCAACTAAATATTTAGTAAGTATTAAGGCTATTGGATAGATTTAATCTAGGTCTGTCCAAGTAAAAGTCCATTAAAATATGATAAATAGGTTCATGTTTATGAGGTATACACTGTGCATTGTTGATCACCACACATCAGCTCGGATTAGAGGAATAAACACCATTACGCAACTAAATATTTAGTAAGTATTAAGCTATTGGATAGATTTAATGTCCATCCAAGTAAAAGTCCATTAAAATATGATAAATAGGTTCATGTTTATGAGGTATACAATGTGCATTGATTACACATTTATTACGCTTTCAATATACTTTGTTGACTTGAGCGTTGGAATGTCTTTAAAAACACACCATCCATCTCAATCAGAGAAGAGCAAAGGAGAGATCCAACACGTCTTGAAACGTGAAGACACAGGCAAGAGAAAGGGGAATCACTATGACAACATTTTGTGCAGAAAGTCCACAGTCAACCTAGACATCCAGCAGCTCAATTCATGCAGTTAGAAGAACTTAAAGACTTCACCAACAAGGTTCGACTCCAAACACCACTGTCGATAAAAGGACGTATATAAAAGATCGCCCTCGACAACAATATGGTGTCCAAATCAAGCAGCTGAGGCAGCCACATTTCATCCATTACACCCCATTAAATGCCAACAGGGCTAGCATGTTAGATGAGGCACTGATCACCAACTTGATACCAATGCCAAGAAAGGTCCTAAGACCTCCAAATTCTGGCACAAGAAGAGTGTTGATATCACCTAATCTATGGGCATTCAATGGAAGAATGCCCCACGTTGAAAGATAAAATTGAAGAGTTGATCCAAGTGAGACACTTTCAAAGGCTTACACAAAGGGAACACGATAAGAAAGTTGAGACCAGCCAAGGCACCATGGTAATTAATAACCCTCATAGCAAGGGTCTTAGAGGGAGGAACATCACCATCTAGAAGACCATGCCTAGCGATGAGAGGTTAACCAAAAGGTAAAAGAAGAGCGCAAGGATGCACCACTCCGAGGAGTAATAAACACTATCGCCAGAAGTTTCACTAAAGGCGAAGCCTCAGCCTCGACAAGAAAGAAAAATTCCATTTCTTTGATGGTAAAGACTTTTCAACTATCACACTATAAGGTTGCCATACATGGCTTTCCCAACATTAAATCTTCTATCCTTGAGAGGAACTTGGTATAAAAAGACAGTTTGCGTCAAAGCTTTATTGAAGCCTTCCTCATCCTGAGCCAGAAGGCATTTTTTGAGCTCAGCAAGGTTCCTCGTCATCCTTCCTCACAAGCACTTATCTCAGCATTATAGGCTAGAGTCATGTTGGTCAAATTTTGCTTTGCATAGTTCAACTTTTGCATTCTTCTCTTCAGCTTGAAAGGCATTGAGTCTTCCATGAATTACGATTAGTCGCCAAATTTGGCATCTGAAATCTCCTTCATTCAGAGACCCTCAAGCATTAGCCAACTCTTTCTTGAGCTTTTCCATCTCAATTGACAACCCTCCCTTGACCAATTCCGACCCCATTTGTCGACTTATTACCGATGCACAAGATTGCAACTCCATGAAAGAATTAAACAAATCATTTGGAGCTACCTAACTTAGCAAATCCCCTCTGTTAGAGTTAGTGAATCCCAATGCTTTCACACATGCAAAGATCAAGAGCAAGTAGGGACACAACAACACTCAACCCAACGCCCATGGTGAACCATCCCCTCTTCTACAATCTATGTGACAACAATCAATACTTTGGGAATGAATTATCCTTTTTTTGTGCTTTTTATTATCAATCATCACGACAACCATTACCCGTTAGATTTTTAAGGTCCTAAGGTCCTTGAATGCAAACCGCATTTACTTCCTAAGGGTGTAACCACCACATAATGCACGTCTCTTCATTACTCTTTACATGATTCAATAAACCCCCCTTCACTTTCATCTACAATATTCATCACCAGTCACTTCACAAGCACGAGGGGCTTGTCTACTGTGATAGACAAAAAGGTCTAGACCACCAAAGAAATGGAAATTTTCTTTCATTCATAAGCCTCTCATCTGCCACTCAAGCTTGGGGGCTAGATGGTGTCAGTCAGCTACAACGGCATCAACTTGGATTAGCAGAATAAACACCATTAAGCAACTAAATATTTGGTAAGGCACTGATCAGGCATTAAGGCTATTGGATAGAGTTAATCCAGGTTCATCGAAGTAAAAGGCCATTAAAATATTATAAATAGGGTCACAAACATGAAGTATACATTATTTATTGATTGCACATTTATTACACTTTGCTAACTTAAGCATCAAATTGTCTTTACGGACACATCATCCCTCTCGGTCAGAGAAATGCGAAGGAGACATCTTGGCATGTCCCAAAACCCGAAGACACAAACATGCAAGCACAAGAAAGCAAGTTGAAGAAGGCATCTTGGTCTTATAAGGTTAATTCATTCCTTGTAAGAACATCATTAATTATTAATAATCTATAGTTTGTCATTTGAAATTAATTTTTTTTTTTTTTGTACTATCTACACTTAGTGTCATTAGCAAATAGAGTGAATATGTATAAGATTATGCAATGTCAACTAAGATGGAAAAAGCCAATTAAATTTGGAATGCCTGATTAGTTGGCTTCATTAAACTAATCAAGAATATCAATAAATAAACCAAAATAAAGAACAAAAATATCACACTCATATTCTTAAAAAGGTATATATTAAACATATTTTTTCTTCCATGAAATAGTATTCTTATTTTTCTTATTGTAGACCAAAGATGGAAAAATTACATTATTAAAAACTTTGAATTTCTATACCTACCTCATAAATCACAGCAGCTCCTCTTTGTGTACCATCTCCTCCAATAATATATACCTGTAATAATAACCCAAACAATGAAAACCCATGCAATGACAATAACCTAAGGTTTCGAGCACATTGATATAACAAAACTTTAAATTTGTGATTCCAGCATTCATCATCATTAGAAAATTTATTATAATACAGTTGGCACATAAGGTAAACCTGATTAATTCCTCGATCCTGGATGCTGTCAACTATTTTTCCAGTATCATGGCCCCCTCGTGAGGTGCCAAGAATTGTACCCCCACGCTTATGGATGTCATTGACCACCTTAGGTGTTAAATTAATGGTGTTCTTGGAATAAAAACCTCTATAGCCTCCCTGTGTAATATTGGATATAATATAGTAGTGAAGACAATGGATCAATAAGCGTAACTGAGGTTGAAAAACCAACAGGAAAAAAAAATGTGAATAGTAGATCATCTTCATGAAACCCAAAAGTTTGTTCAGTCAGGTATCCACGGAATATTCTCATTAAACACCAACATTAATTTTCCATAACTTGCAAAAACAATGAAATGCACAGATCTCATTCATCTTTGTATGCAATATGCTGTCTTTTGACAATAAAGACCAAAATACAGGATTCATCTAACCTACCAATTATTTGAATGCTTTCATAGCAGCTAGTCACCTTACCATCGTTACTAATGTTTTATTCACATATGTTTATCATTCATGGCAAGAAGTACATAAAGGCTCATGATCTGTTGCACAGCCATACATCATCAAGGTTCCCAAATGAACATTGATTTGTTTTGTTACAAGAAATTCCAAACTGGTTCACTAACAACAAAACCAAAAAAAATTCCCAGATCTAAAGCAGTAAAGAAAAACCAAGCAGCAGATATGAGAGCTAGAACTTGCTTGAAACAAACATTAAAATGATCATAAAGACAATTAGATCTGTCAAAAAACATTTAATGACAGCTAGTTTGGATAAACTTCCTAATAAACATTTATGGAAGAAGAAAATAGAAAGAATTAAGGAGATAAGCTGAATCTAACTTGGTGAATTCAAATTAATTTATGAACCTTAACCTTCTTCCAAAGCCTTCTCATTTAACTTCTCCATGAGTACTTATTAATTAAACAGAGTTTGGTATTCTTTCCTTAGAAAATCTTTAACAAAAGCTCTCATAAGCTGGAAGCTAAACCAAATTAAGATTTAATTCAAAAGTTGCAACTTAGACTACATTTGACTGCATCTAGGAATGCCTCTAAAAAAAGAAAATAAGGATAAGTCCAAACCAAGAGTGTGTACAAAATCAGAGTCTGTTTGATTGATTGTCCGCTAAACTATCCATGCAATTTGATTTACAAGGATGAAATAAGATTTACACACACAAAGAAGCCAGGGACAGAGAAGCACATCATAGCAATGCCAGCCTTTTTATCTAATGCAAATCACAGGATATACAATCCAGAGCAACAGATTATATAATGAACATACATCAAAAGAGAATTTACTCACTCACATCTATGCCAAGGACTTTGTTAACACCATACATGTAAGAAAGACCACAGACAATTTCCCTTATGACAGTGTTGAGACCAGGGCAGAGTCCGCCGCACGTGACAATGCAAGCGTGCACATCATCCGATCTAAAGTATACCTGAACAGCATTAGATTAGGTGTCGGTGAGTTGAAACAGATTTATTATTCATTCTTAAATATGCTTAATATATGCAAACAACCAAGGGAAATTACCTTTTGTCGAGGGCCTGCACGTCTAAAATGTACACCTCTTGGACCATCCTTGTGAACAACAACCTATCAAAAAGGCCAAATAAAAGCATAAACAACAATGCATCTTGTTAGTGCTGATATACAAGAAATAAATCCACGGTTCCATTTTCTTTCCT
>Ga0209489_100750_pt1 | contig 63968 bp, 21 predicted proteins | sample SiratrowhiteBW_FD_187527 | JGI IMG/M metagenome (GOLD analysis project Ga0209489, IMG submission 187527) | Root nodule microbial communities of legume samples collected from California, USA - Siratro white BW (SPAdes) (version 2) | ecosystem: Host-associated > Plants > Roots > Nodule | place... | reverse complement strand
CCTGCACCCCCATGAATTAAGTTCCGCACCCACACTCTCCACAATTACCAAAATGCCCTTAGCCCAAGTTGAGTTTCTTATTAATGGCGTTACTTCCTGCACCCCCATTAATTAAGTTCCGCACCCACACTCTCCACAATTACCAAAATGCCCTTAACCCAAGATTGAGTTTCTTATTGGTGGGGTTACTTCCTACACCCCCATTAATTAAGTTCCGCACCCACACTCTCCACAATTACTAAAGTGCCCTTAACCCAAGTTGAGTTTCATTGAGTCATGTTCCATTTTTGCATGCATGATTTCATTAAAAATTCTATGTTGCATATAACTGTCGCATGTTACTTTCCAACACCAAATTTGATATATACCCCAATCCTTAAAGCCCAGGCTTTAAACCTGGCACTGTTCCTAAAAGCCCAGGCTTTAAACCTGGCACCGTTTCTCAAAGCCCAGGCTTTAAACCTGGCACCGTTCCTCAAAGCCCAGGCTTTAAACCTGGCACCGTTCCTCAAAGCCCAGGCTTTAAACCTGGCATTGTATCTCAAAAGCCCAGGCTTTAAACCTGACATTGTATCTCAAAAGCCCAGGCTTTAAACCTGGCACTGACACCATTCAATTACTTTATTTTCAAACATAAACTTTCAAAAATATAAATCAAAACAACCAACAATCTTATCATCAAAGAACTACGTAACCCTGATTCTCCACCCTTAAATGGAGATACGTAGGAGCAAGGTCAAACCTTGTCGGGTTCCCTAAAACAAAAAAAATATTTTGTTTGTTTTATTTAATCTCTTTCTTGGGAAAATAAATATTTTAAAAAAATCACACTCAGATTACTTATTTAATTAAAGGTACCGTCTTAGGACGGGCGTTGTGGGGGTGCTAACACCTTCCCCACACGTAACCGACTCCCGAACTCTAAATCCGGTTTGCAAACTTGCCTTATCTTGTTTTTGGTTTTCCATAATTTTTCCTAATAAACTATGGTGGCGACTCCTCTGTTTTGAAAACGAAAATTATTTTTTGTTCGCCGTCCCCGTCGTGACCCCGGTTGTGACACCCCTATTTTCTTTTGAGTTACAGGAGGTCACAATGGAGTAATACTGCCCAATTTTCTTCTAAGTTATGGGAGGTCATGATGGAGTGACACTGCCCCATTTTCTTTATCTTTGTTTTTCGCGTGGGCGATTAGTTGAGTGACTGAGCATTTGACAATATATTTTGGACAATCGAGAGAGATTTTCAGTGAAGTCTTTTCATTAATAAACTGGTGGTACTTGAAAAAGATACAAGTAGTCATTGTATTACTTTGGACTTTAATTGAAATAAAACTTTAACTGTGTGCCATTCCACGTCCTGGGTACTGGTTTTCCAGGCGAGGTCTCTAGGCGGTATGTTCCTTTTCTAGCTAGGCTCTGAACACGAAAGGGTCTCTCTTAGTTGGACGAGAATTGGGCTCTAAACCATACCTTATTGGTTTCGACCGCCATGTTGTCGGCTTGCTCACGACTCACACTCGGGGAGGTGAGTAGTGTAGGAATTTGGCTGGCCTAATTTCTCTTGACTTTGCAAACAATGTGGGTGGGGTCTATTATCGCTCGCCTTGGTCATCTTCGGGGCTAACTCAGTCCTGACTTGGTTTCAAAATTCTCTCAACTCCTCAAGTTGCATGAACTTAGCTGCTCTCTTCCTCAACTTGTCGAGGTCGGATGCGAGTTTCTTGTAAAGGCTATCAACAAACGGTCCAGGATGTAGGGTGGTAACCATGTGATGTAGAGCCACCTCTGGGTTGAGGTCTCGAATCTACAAAGCCAACTTCCCAAATCTCTCCATGAACACTTGTAATGATTCTCCTTTCTCTTGTCTAACGTTTACAATTGCCAACGATGTCAAGTGATGAGACTTGCAGGTGGCAAACTGCATGCTGAAACGTCCAACCAGGGTCTTAAAGGAGTCGATGGAGTATAGTGGTGATCGGGTGAACCATCTTAGAGCAGTTCCCTTTAAAGAGGTTGGGAACACTCACTCTGCAAAATACGGTCTCGTCCACGGTGTATAGGCTCATCTGTGTAACATAAACATCTATGTGCTCGTCAGGATCGATTGAGCCATCACCGGTCCATGTTAAGTCCCTTCCAATGGGCTAGTAACTCCACGCTCAATATGCTTTCAACGAATGGTTGTCATCCTCCTCCCATACAGGAGGTATTCTCTGAATTAGAGGGGGATTCTTCTTCCTCTGTTTCAACCTCCTTGGTGAGTGCACGGGATCGGCCAGAGTGTGATATCACTTTAGTTTTTTCCGCTCTCTGCCTCGATGGTGTCGGTCGTTCTCCGTACAACTTCTTCATATCTTCATTTTCTTTATTAAGGACACGCATCTCCTTCTCATTCTTTTACTTCATCTTCGACCATCTCGCGTTGCAGTTACAAGAGTAGAGTCATTGGCTCTATGCTTGCCATTGTGCTCTCTCGTCTTTGATAGTGAACTTGATTATAGGTTGATATCATTCGAACTTTCAACTTACACCTTCTGGCCCCACGATTGGCGTTAATTATTCTTACAGAGGCCTGGAGGGTCTTCGGTCTCAGCAGTAATCTTCGGTCTTAGGCGTAGTCACCGGTCTCGAATGTAGATCTCAATCTCAAATGTGGTTCTTGGTTCCTAGCAGAGAGTGAAAAGACACCTGCAAAATATACTCCGATGACAAAGTTAATATATAAATATCGGACTAACAGCTTAAGAAATTAAATTTACTTATCTTAACTTAAGCTCGTTTATATTATATTTATAAGACTCTATAAAAATATTATAATTAGTCGAGATTTTCGAACAAAAATAACTTTTGCCAATATGCTCTTTTCAATAATTGACTAACGAGCTAACACGACTGCGTGTGACCGAATACATGTCAATCAATACTCGTTAACATTCAATCATCACCGTGCCTAACATTCAATCATGACCGTGCAATGCTTGGCCTGGCTGTACGTATATAATATGGCTGTACATATATAATAATGGATATTCAACAATTAACAAATTATTTATATAATTTTACTACTGTAGATTTTAATTAAGAGATAATATTAGGGACTAACGTAATAAGCACCCAGATCATCCCTCAAGTAGGGTGCGAGTCATTAATTTTCTTAGTACCTTTTTCAGTTAAAGAATTAACAAGTTGAATGAAAATAGATGAAAGATAAATTAAAAAAATATTTAATCATAAAAAATTCAATAATAAAACATATCACATTAATTTTTTTATGCTATATTTATTTCAGTTGTCCTCTCAAATAAACAACAACATATAATGAAAGAGAGAGAAACATAAGTCAAAAAGTCAATTGATAAAGTCAAAATGTCATTATTGCTTCTTCTATACCAAGTAAGTCTTTATTAATTAGTATTTAATATTTATGGGTTTCTTCTTCCAATGGATCTTGCAACCCACAATTTCACATATTCAACAACCACTAAGATTATAAATTGTCATCAATTATATTATTTTTATAATATTTTTCTTTTGTAACATTCTATATAATGTATTGTTTTTATTTCACTCTTTTCTTTTTCCCTTTATTTTCAAATAAGCATAATAATTTTTTTAACTCCTGAAAATGTTAATTTCTAGTTAGTATTGGATATTAATAAATAAATTAAAAGAGTCTCTTAAAACTAATTTTCATCTCTATATTCGTTTTTCTGGATACCACTTCAAATATTATTATTAAATTTAATTTAATATTTTTATTAAATCAGATTTCACTAAAATTAAAATTGCATTTTAAGCATAACATATAAGAATATTGTTGCAAGTCGTGGTGCAACAACAAAAATAACTAAAAGATATTAGAGTAGCTAGCAATATTTGTTAAACATATCTAGAAAATGTATCTGAAAACACCTTTTGGTTCTATTACATGCACCAAAATGCTAATATCCAATTACGACTATCATAAAAATCAATTATCTATTGCTAATTAAAAACATTACTTATAAATCTTAAAATAATTACCTTGTCTTCAAATAATAAAAGAATGCACATATAATATAAAATATAAGAACTTGTTTTTAGGAACACTAGTAAAATGACAACGAGACATGAGAGTCTGTGATGCAAAGTTTATTATTTCTTTAGTTATTAAAGTAAAATTTCATATTTATTTTTATTTTTTCTAGTACAAAATTTATGTTTCAGTTCTATTCTCATCAAATAACGAGTTTATCTATATTTATATTGTCTTAAATATTAATTGAATATTTTTAAAGAAAATAAAAGTATAAAAAATTATTAATAATTTAATGTAATTTTTTTTATTTTTTCAAAATCTATTTAAAAAATTATAATTATATAAATATCAAATAATTAGAAAAAAATGTAAATAAGTACGTAAAATTGAAATTTCATACAATTACGACATCTACTATTTTAGAAAATGTTCGAAGAGAAATCATAATAAAAATTCTTGAACTGTTACTTGATATAATAATTAGGATTTAAGATTTAAGATAAAAATTACCATAATTATTTATGAGCTACTCTTTGTAAGTAATTAAGCTATAATATTTTTGATATTTTAATATTTAATTATCTACTATTGGTTTCTTTATATTTTGAATTCAACTAATCATTTTAATATAAAATTGAATTATTATTATTATTATTACTAATTTTAATATTTTAAAACGTTGAGAAATATGTAGGACAGTAAATTGTTATAACTTGTGTTGTCGTAACTTCTTTATATTTAAACCTAACTTATAATTATAAACACAATTTATTATTATGATTTTGATATTACTGGTATCCATTTGTAAAATATAATTTTAATCAATATCTAAAATTATTATATATCTTAAAAAAAAACTAAATCATATTCTTAAACTTTAAAGTTAAAAGAATGTTTCATCTGATTAACTTTTTTTTCTTTAAATTTAATATCTGTTGTTATCATATTATAATAATTACTTATTTATATATAACGGTTAAAATAACTTTAACTTTTCTTCACATATATAAATTGATATGGGTAAATTTAAATTATAGTTTTCTTTTACTATTAGAATGCATAGGTAGTAAATTTTCTTTTTATCAAAATTAGTAATAAATTTGTTGTGATCAATATAATAGTTAATTAGAGACTAAAATTAATAACCCATGACCAATTTTAATGATTGACTGCGCCGGAAAATTTGATCACTAAATTAGATTAATCCTTTATAATAATAATAATTAATTTTTTAGCTATTATATTTAATCAACTATTATCATTTTTTTAAAAAAATAAGGATTAATTTTCAGTTACTTGATTTTTGTTATTGAAGATTCGATTACTAAACTAGTTTATAATATAGATAAGGGAGAATCTGTCAAAGATGAATACATTTTTCTTTCATTATTTACCGTTTTCCGTGGAAGTTTGTTTCTTGATAATTTAATATTTTTATTATTTTATCAACTTTGGGATTATTCAACTGTCATAATTTATATACCACAAGAGGATTTGAACAAAAGGTCTAGTTCATGTCTTTTATGTATGCAAGTTTTTATTTTAGATTTGGCTATGGTTCAGAAAAAAAAAATTGATTCTCCTATACATAATAATAGATAAAAAAAGTGTAATTATAATCTTAAGAGATTTTTATTATTAGATCTTATTTCACTTTAAGTAAATTTTGTTTTATTATTTATTTTTAGGATATCCTTCTACCTTTTGCTTAAATACAAAAGTTATATAAATTCTACACCATTTTATAATTTTTATTTACATTTTAATTTTTTATAATTAAAAAGAAATAATGTATACATTATATTAACATTGAAATATTTTTCCATTCCTAAAATTTAGGTATCAAACTAAAGAAAAAATTAAGAGATTTTTTTACTAGATTCAGATTTTAAATTTAGAATTTTAATTATAATTTTGCTTGAAAATGTTTTAGGGATGACAATATCCCTTCTTTGAGAATGACTATGTAGGTGAAACCGTGTAACTGAAGCAATGATTTTCAGTATCAGCTAATTTTATAGGAAAAGTTAAATTTTTTATAATGATTAGATTATATTGGTTTTATTTACTGTCCATTTATAAAATTTATTTTTCCCTTTTATGAGGACTTTATTTTATCAATGAGAAACCTTATATATAATTAAAAAAATTATATTCAAAATATTCATTAATTTATTTAAATTTAATAAGTAATGCAAAATCACATATTTTTTGGAGATGAAATTCACTGTTCTGCCTTTTATGCAGAAACTGTTATACATTAGATATAATTTGCAGATCTTAATTTTACCCAAAACCATATGAGAAAAAAAAATTAAAAATCAAAGCCACTTTTGTTGTGACATGGCTCTGCAAGGTGGAGAATGTACCATCAGTCCACCAACCAGAATCAGTCCTATTTTTTGGAAAAGGAAATAAAAATGAAAGACAGCAATCAATCATAGAGTTTGGTTTTTGGATCATAAAATTGGCCAAGTGAGACAGAGAACATAGGAAACCTGAGGTTAAGAAACAAACCTCTTTCTTATCTTTGTGCCTGCAATTTTCTACATTTATCTAATAATAATAATAATCATCATCACCTTGGACTACTACTACTACCATTTTTTCATTCCATTTCAAACATGATCTCTTATTGTAAAGTACACAACATATATTTATCTTATTAATTATTATTATGGATCTAATCTAATTAATGATACCAATAGTAATTAATAATTAGGAGTTGAAGAGAGAGAACCCTACGGCACTGTGTTTTTCTACGCAACCTTTTCTTCTCCAATGGCGTCTCTCTTCCAATGCAACCATACCCATCACCCCCTTCTTCGTCCCCTCTTCTCCTGATATGTGAGTGCTTCGCTTTTTCTCTCTCTGGAGTTCTTCTGCTGCTACCCACATGATAAAAATCTGTTCTTGATTCCTAGATCCCCATGTTGATGGTGTTTTGGTTTTTGGAAAATTAAGGTGTATTATTTTCCTGTTGATTACTTGAAAACCCCGTGTGATCTGTGTATCTGATTGAGTTTTATTTCATGGGGCTGTGTATATGTGCATTGTAGTTGGAATTTGCTTGTTGATGACGTTGGCATGTTACTGTGTGAACATGCTTGCTGATTATTGTTTTTGCATTATCAGAGTGATCCATGATTCCGGCTTTGCTTGGTTGATGCTGATGGGGTTCGTTTTCTCTGGTGGTGATCACTAGGTGATGCTTGTTCTTTATCTCATGTGTTTGTGGAATTTTCTATTTGTAAGAGAGAGAGAAGTGTGTTTGACAAGTAGTGGATTTTTCTTGGAAAGAATCTTTTTGTGGTGAAGATATGTTCTTGGGTGGAGGGAGTATTTTGATTTGGAATTAAATTGTTTACTTGGGGTAGGATGGATTTGCATACCAACATGCAGCCTGAATTGGGCAAATTGGAACAAATAGTTTATCAATTTCTTTTGAAGTGCTTGCACATCATTTTGGACTCAAGGGTGCCTTTGTTACGCCCCCATGATAGAAGTGGTGACTTGTCCATAGGTTCTCGTGTGAGGAGGAGTGACAAGTGGTTTAACTTGGCATTAGGTGATAGGCCTTCTGCTCTGGATAACTTGAACTTCTGGCACAGGAATTTGATGGATCCAATGATAATTGACATTATACTAGTTCATGATGTGGCTGGTTCTTCTGTTGAGACAGTCATAGAGAGGTGGGTTGTTCAGTATGATTGTCCCCGTGTAGTGACTCCTCAAACAGGTGACATTACTAGCTCTTACAAGAAGACATACCAGAAGTCAATAGTACTTTTCCGAGCTCTTTATTCTCAAATGAGGCTTCTCCCTGCTTACAAGATATTTAGGCAGTTAAGCACATGTAGTCATAGTTGTAATTTTGATATTGTTTACAAGGTCTCTTCATTTAGTGATCCTTTCTCTAGAGCAGAAGGGGCAATGATGGAAGAATATAACTTCACTCCTATTGAGGCTCTACCTGGTCGCCTTTGTATATCTGTGACCTTCAGAACTGCACTATCTGAGTTCAACCTTGAGTGTTCAGCTTCATTGCCAACCAAAATTATTACTGATTATGTTGGAAGCCCCAACACTGACCCTTTGAGGTCTTTCCCTGTCTCAGATAAGGGTGTTAGGGCCACTTCCTTTCCACTAAGAGGGATAGCACCACCATCTTCTGCACCACTTGATCGTCCTCATAGCTGGACTAGTGGCTTCCATAGAGCAGCTCCTTTTGTACAGAACCATCCCTATGTCGGCTCCCCGCCGGTGTATCGCGGTTCTTCCAAGCCTTATGACTATCCATCCCCACCTATTGATAATTATGGTGCCAGATTACCCAACCATAGAATGCTGATTCGGCAAAGATCTACTAGTTATGATGAGTATCAACTTTCTCCTCCATTCTCACCTTCACCATCTCCATCACCACCTACATACTTGTGTCCTATCAATCCAATGCAAACTCACATACGCTCAGGAACTGCTCCTGTAACTATACCTCATTCAGTAATAGGCAAAAGCACTAGTAATCTTTCTCCTAATTTTTCGGATCCTAGTCGAAATTCTCTGCCCCCTTTATCTCCCAGAAGGAATGATGGTTCGTCCCAAGAGTCTCCATCTGGAATCAGGTCACTCAGGAAGTTAGAAGCTTCAAGGACTGGTCAAAAGGTAACCTTGTGCCTTCATTTCTACTCCTGTAGTTAAACTCAAATGTCTTTTATCTGTTTTATAAGCCTTGTATTTGCTGCATAGTTTGTCAGAGATAGCAAGGATGATTCAGGGAGGTTCTCAGGATTGTTATCCTCAAGTGGCTCACCACGCATTGGATTTTCAAGAACCTCAAGTAGATTATCATTTCAGGATGATTTGGATGATGGCGACTTTTCGTGTCCTTTTGATGTTGATGATGTTGATGCACCAGATGTTCAATCCAGGTACTTTGATAGACTTTGTCACTCAAGTAAAGTCGTGGGCATTTATAAGTGGACAATATGAGCTGTGTTATACTTTTAGCTTAGCACCTTCCTCAATGATAATTTCAGCGAAAAGCCTCCCTTAATCAATCCATAATTCTATTCTTGGTTGTTAAAAGATTATAAGGATGTGTTATTTGTGCCACATTAGAAGTTAGTCTAATCTGCTGACATGTTCAGAATGGTAAAAGAAGTTCTACATTTTCAGGACTGATATTTTTAAATGCCGACAAAGTTCTAGACATGTATTTGATGGACAAAGAGCCTATTGATATTCCACGGAGTGCTAATGAATAAGCAAAAGACTAAAGATTATTTGGTATAATGGATTTGTTATGTGGAATTTCGTAGATATGTTTCCTAATCATTATTTCTGAGATTCTGATAGCTTTTATATTAAGATTTAATTAATTAATAGAGAAGTTCATATATGGGGGCATCATAGATTTCTTTTGTATCTCCATGTTAATTTGAACAAGTGGTCTATGTTAGTCTATAAACTCCAATCCCTTGCATCAGGGAAAATTAAGAGACCAAAAGGACTTCGTCGTTATAAAGAGCTTAATTCCTATAGTGGGATCCAGAAGAAAAAATAACTGAAGTTTCTAATCTCTTTAGTTTTTATTTAGTAGAGAGATTTGAAACCATGACCTATCCCTCCCTCCCAACTACTTTTACCACCAAGCCAACCTTATATATCCTGAAGTTTCTAATTGCTGATCTAGTAGATTCCTCTGTTTTATGTAATCTGACAAAGTTTAGAATCATATATAATTACAATAAAATTCTTGAATATATTAAAACTCTTTTCTTTGCATACAAAGGTTTCTTTACATTCCTGGATGGATATACCTTTTCTGCTTGTTTGTCCATCCACTTCAATAAAAAAGAAAGTTATTGCTTGTACTCCTGTGGATAAGATTGAGATCTCCTGGTATATTTTGGGAACTGGGTGGTTGTCCTCTCTATGTTGTTATTGCTAAATATGAAACCATCTTATTTAAAGAGATTGACACAGTCTTTGGGATAGTTATTTCTTGACTTTGATCTGGTTGCCAGAACATGGCTTTTAATGGTCATCATTTTTAATCCAATAGATTGAATTTTTTTTAAGAAAAATACTAGGCAGTTTTACGTGATTTTGCTAAAATTTAGGATTGCTCATTACCAAAAAAACTTACACTTGCTAAATGCTTGTCGATGTCTCATGGTTGCATTAACTTTTTCTGTGCATTGCTACCTTTGCCTGTGTTTGCTATGCAATAAAATTTATCATGATGGGTTCTACTTTGGCAACTTATAGAGGGCTGGCTTGCTATAGGAACATGTAGGTGGATGTGATTAATCCTGCTACTAACATGGTCCTAAAGTTCCATTTTTTATGCTATTATTGACCCATCATTTTGGATTTTGGGAACGGATGATCACTTGCTGGATTATATTTTGCAGTGCTATGGTCATTTGGGTATTCTCTATTAGTATGGGCAAAAAGCCATGCCAATTCTACTTAAGCCTTTGTTAGAAGTTAGGGGGGAATGCTGTTTTACTATATGATTTTGATCAACTCTTCTAATGCTTCTTTAAATAGTTACAATTTGTGTTTTAACATCTGATTATGTTATTGTCCCCAACCTTTTCGTTCATTTTATGCATAAACAGTCAGAATATGGATGGGAAGAGTGCTGCTGAGATCACTTCAACATCACTGCCAATTGGAAAAAAATCACAAGATGCTGCTGTTGGTGTTCTTGTGCACATGCTGAGGACAGCACCTCCATTGCGCCAAGATCCAAGCTGCTATTCATCCCATTCCCCAAAGGCCGAACTTGATGGAGGAGTTGCCACTGCTTCTGGTTTCTTCATGCCAAGAAAGACAGCAGATGCACTTGAAGAGCTCAGGGGTTACAGAGAGATGAGAGACCTTCTTTCCAAGAGTGGCACTAGGATCCTCAACAAGCATAAAGCTTGAGCATGCTACAATGTTGGATTGATCATCAAGGCTATAAAATAGTTGAGGGGGTGATGCTGACTAAAGAGTGGTACTAATCAATTACAGTTATACACAACAACAAGCACTTCTTTTGGGAAGAGAAAGATCCAATGGATTTGTGTACATATCCTGACTGAATGTTGGTTGGCTAGAAACACCATTTTTATCATCACTAAAATTATGCTAATTTGCTCTCAGTCTTTATAGACATTGTAGTTATGAAATGAGGAACTTGCATGGCTAGTGTATTTGGCAATGACAAAGGCTGGAAAGAGAATGTTACTACTGTTTTGAAAGAAAAGGTTGCTGAATTTCTTTGTAAAGATGCATGCAGGCAAACACTGCTTTGAATGTATATTGACTTTTCTTTATCATTATATTGTTGCTAATCAGTTTCACTAATATTTGTCAAGAAGCTTAGAGAATCAAGATCTTATTATTGATTATATATGCTGATTAATATTTTGAAATTATCTTTTGCCTTTGAATTTTCAAGTTAAATCAGATGCTACCAGCAGGATCCATCTCTAGGTGGCAAGATTTAAGCCACAAGTTTCTTAGTAAAAATCTTAAGTTGATGCATAGAGATGTTTGGGAGCAAAACAAGGATGTTCTTGGACAACGCACTCACCACACGTCGTGTTATGGCATCAAATGGTATTATTTTCTGAGAAGGATTTATTGTACAACATTGTCTTACACCATACGTTGTTCCGTGGCATCAAATCAATTCTTTTTGTAAAGTGTTGTTTTCAACAATTTGTCTTTTAGTAAACGTTGTTGCACGTGGATAATTGCTATGTAAGACTTTAATAACAAGTCCACACATTGCCATAGTGGGGTTTTACCATTTCAAAAAGGATAGTTTTAACATAAAATAAATATGTAATGGTAATTAATCTAACTATATTTTAAAATAAAAAAAAAAACGAGTAGATTTTAGGGATGAAACCATCTAAAAAAATTACTCTCAAAATGAACTCTAATTTATTACATAGGAGTGAATTTGTTTGAATTAAATTATTTAATTGTGTGAGTTTAGAATTCATTACCTTTCCTTATCTCTACTCTCGGATTTAAATAAAAAATTTCATATATGTCCCTTTAATATTGTACTCTTTATTGTAATTGTTACATTATTTTATTAAAATTGTTTTTTCTTTAAATACAGGAGATAGAATTAATTAAAAGCCCAAAATTATAATTACATAAAACATTTTTTCTACAAAATGAAAGCAAACTTAATAGCTTATTTTACCAAGCACTTTTATTTGTTTGAATTAGATTATTTAAAAATCGAATTTTCATATACTATCAATGTAATTGATCTTTTTTTTTTTTATCATTTCAGTCATTACATGCGACGATAAAGTGAATTGCAATCAAATATTGATGCAAAAATGTTATTCACCTGCAATACATATGAATTATGTATAAAATAATCTATTATTTTTGCGTTTACAAAACATAAACTTTACAGTTATTCCATTCCATTCTCAAACTTTAATTATCCCTTCATGGCAAGTTTGATTTAGGTTTACTTAAATTTTAATTTCTTATAAATTTGAATATTTCTAATCAAAATTTTCATTTTATTAAATATCTAAATTTCTTTTACAATTTTTAACAGATTTTTTTTTTGTCAAATTTTATTGTTAATTAGGGTGATGTTATGTTATATTGTCATTCCTTAGATGTATCTTTGTAGAAAATTAAAAAAAAAATTAAGTCTTTATAAATTTAAATATTTTTAATTAAGAATCTCTTAAAAATAATAATATTAATTTTATAAATATTTATACTTTTTAATTTGAGTCCTTATAGTCAATTAGGATAAAGTGAGTGTTTATTTTTAGACTCTTAAGCAGAATATTATGCTGTTTAATTTTAGAGTCTTAAGCAGAATATTATGAACTTGATCAATGAAAAAAAATGAAATTCTGAAACTATATTTATAATTGTGAAACTATAAATATTTATAAATAAATTTTACTATTATTTCATTCCATCCTCAAACTTTAATTGTCTTTTATGGACAAATTTTATTTAGGCTTAATTAAATTTTAAGTTTCTTATAAATTTAAATATTTCTAATCACTATTAAAGATTTTCATTTTATTAAATATCTAAAGTTTTTATAATTTTTAATAATATTTTCTTTGTCTAATTTTATTTGATACTATGTTATATTGTCATTGTCATTCCTTATGTGTTTTTTTGTTGACAATTCTTTATATGTTGTATGTGTGGACAATGAAAAAATATAAGAAAAAATAAATGATTTAATTAACTTTTAAGTCTCTCATAAATTTAAAGGTCTCAATTAAAATTTATGTTAAATTTTATTTATTAAGTTTATAAATATTTATATTTTTTTAATTTGAGCCCTTATTGTTAACTAAGGTAATGTGATTATTATTTTTACAGTTTTGAATGGAACATTTTGAATTTGAACAATAAGGAAGATGAAGTTATGAAACTATAATTATCTTTATCAAACAAATATTGTTTGATGTTTCCACATTGTTGATTTATTTTTTGTTTAGAATTAATTTATAAATTTTTTTTTTTTTACAAAGATAATTAGGATTTCAAATCTTCACTTTTTTTTTTTATTATCCAAGTTCGTAATATTTTACTTCAGACAGTAAAATCAAATAAGCACATCATCCCAAATTATCAACATGAATTTAATTGAAAATATAAAATTTTTGAATATTCAATAGAATGAAATATTTTAACAAAACTCAATTGAAAATACTAAAACTTATGAAAGACTTGAAACTTAATTAGGTCATTTTTTATTATGAAAATGCAAAGTAACAATCATTTTACTTCTATTGACAACAAAATCAAACTGATAGGAACTCAGTTAAAAATATATAAATTTAGGATATTCAATAGAATGCAATTTTTTTAATAAAGACTTGTTTGAAATTACAAATTAACAAGGACTTAATTACAAATTAACCAAGTACTTAACACTTAATTAAACCTATAAATCTTCTTGAAATTCAACAATATTATATAATTACACAACATCGAAGTCTTCAATAAAATATTTGAAATAAGAAATTTCATGTTATCTGTTAAGTGATGTTCACTTGAGTGATACCTGATCACCTAAAGTTTGCTTTCAACCAAAACAAAATCATAACATTTACTCAATTTAAAATAAACAATTTCAAAACTAAAAGAAATTATCCAAAACAACATTTCCAGACTATAAGGTCCAAAACAACATTATCAAAATAATTCCAAACGATTGAATTTCCAAATTATTCAAATTTCTAATTCTTAAATTATACATGAATTTCTATATTTTAATAATATCAGCCAAGACCAAACTATCATTACTTATCTTAGATTTCTAGTAGATCATGAATTTAAAAACCGAAAAAAATAGTTATGTTAAAAATTTCACATTGATTAGAAATAAACAAATTAGTATATAAGTAGTTGCAAATATAATCTTATAAGTCGATTTTACAATATTGAATTAGGTTGTCAACTTCTTAATATGATATGAGAGTTTATCATAGTGAAATTTGATGGACCTATAGTATCACTTGTTATGAGCTTATTCATAAAACCATCTTGTAAAATGAGGTTCGTACTCCATTTATAAATTATTAAAAAGTCTTATCTCTAATCAATGTTGGATCTCTACCACATGCCTTCATGCATAGACTACTAAACTCGTGTGTGTGACTATATTGTTTAAGGATGGTCTAATAGCGACCCGATAGCGGGTGACCCAAGAACCGTGCTAGGATAGACTCTAATACCATATCAAGAAATAGAATTTAAACCTAACTCAACCTCACAAAATCAGCTTATAAAATGAGATTTACATCCTATTTGTAAACTATTGAAAGACCTTATTTCTAGTCTATGTGAAATCTCCAACACTAAATTAATTAAAAATAAAATTAATTTATTATATATATATATATATATATATATATATATAAGTGGATGGATACCTTATATAAATTAATTTTATAAAATTGAGTAGGTCTCACCATAAAATTTAAAAAAAAAAACTAATAAAGAAGATAAATTTGAAAGATAGAATGGAAGATTCTGAAGAAAAAAAAAAAGGAGAAACTTCATTTTTTCTTTTTTAATTTTCAAGATAAATAAAATCTTATTTATTTCTGTTACTACATTAAAACATGAGTCTCACCCAACCTTTTTTTTTTCTAAACATTGTTATATGTTTAGCCCACTAAACAATATAGTGCCGCAAAAGTTTATATTAGACTAGTTTCATGGATTCATATGCATTCACATCTATAATTAATTAAGGTTTAAATATTTACTAAATTTAATTAACACCTGTTAGTCTTTTACATTATCGTATAGTTATTAAAAAAGTAAAAAATCTTAAAGTTTAATTGCTAATTAACATAGAAATTACAAATGATATATTTTAAACATCTAGGTAAAAGTGTCCTTTTTAGTTTACACTATAATTTGAAACGACAATGTATATAAAATTTAGAGTATTTAAAAAAATATTATTTCATGTAATTATTTATAATTAACGACAGTATAGAAATAAATTTAATAATTATGTCTTGTAGTATAGATTATTTTTTTTTTCACATTCTCAATTTGAAATTACTGTTAATACATTTTTTTAAATAATTATAATAAATTTCAACAAATTTATCATATTATTTTTAATTGGGCGAGAGTATAAAGTTATTTTAAGTTTTCTTATAAAGATAATATTATTGATTTATTAATATATTTGAATAAAAAATTAAGAAAATATTTGGAAACAAAAAAAATAATCAAAAATTGATAGAATATTAAGACTACAAATGGGCAGATGTTTCATTCGCTATACAAATTACTTGCACTTAACAAATTTTTAACATGTTAAAAATGTCTCTATTATTTTCATTTTAAAATTTATATATTAAATAATTTTTTTTTTTCACAAATGAAACATTTTTATAATTATATATTAAAGTTTAAAAAATATGATATATTTTTATTTTTTAAAAAATGATGTTAGATATTGTCAAGATATTTACGACCTAATATAATTAACTTTAAAAATGCAGTTAAATATATTATTTTAAATATTTAATTTTATGGTAAGTAATTTAATATTAATTAAAAAAATTCAAATATTTCTTAATATTTATAAAATATTTTTTATTATTTATTAAAAAAGTTTATTAATATTTATTAAAAATAATAATAAATTTTTTTGTTAATTGTACTTGTCTGTATGATTGAGTAACAAGTAGAAGAAAAAAATTATTTAATAAATAAATTTTAAAATAAAAATACAATTAAGAATTTATTAATTGCAGCAGCAAGCAATTGCCCTATAAATGTAGCGGCCGCCTTTAACATTTGAAAGGAAGGCGCTTTCCGCCATTAACCTCACATCACCTCTTTCCTCATTCCTTCTTCTTTCGATTTTGATGATTTCATGAACATGGATTCATCCACTTGCCCTTTCTGTCATTTATCTGTTCCTTCCTCTGAACTCCAACGGTCTCTTTTCTCTCTCTTATTCTTTTATTTCCCTTCCATACATTACATCTTCAGTGACACTGCTTCAATTCAATTGCAGGCACGCCAACACCCATTTCGACGACGACGAGGCCAATTATCCTTCTCCTTCGGTACCCCTTTTTCCCTCTCCTTCTCCCTCTTCACCTCATCGTCATTTTTGGTTTATCAGACAAACTCAGGAAATAAAAATTTAATTTTTTTAAACCCTTTTTGAAAGTCGTTCTCTTTATGGATGGTGATGGAAGTAAATTTACCCACAGAGCTTACAATGTCATTTTGTGTAGTGTAGCTAAATATATTTTGATATATGGTGAATTTGATCTTCACATTTTTAAAAAAAATGTGAATTTAGTCTTTTCTCTCTCAAAATTCATCATGTTTTTTGAAGTTGAGAAGGACCAAATTCATCATTGCGAACGTATAGGGACCTTGACCACGATTGATTAAAAGCATATGGAGTCAAAAGTACATTTTTCTCTTTTTATTATTAATGGAAAGTATACTTTTTGTTGAAGTAAGCTTTTAGTACTATCTTTTGCATTTAAAGGAACAAAATTCTTTTACATATTTTTTTCACCTTTTTTGTCAAGAGAAGAATGGCACATAATTTGTGTTGTTGTTTCATATTCTTCAGGCTAGTGACTTGCATTTTGATGGTGATGGAGGAGTGAGGGGTAGAGATAATGTGGTGTGGAAAATGGATGAAAAGATCTCTTGCTTAGTTGATGGGCAAAGAAGGGGAGATTTTCACAAGGTTGAAAGAGGTTTGATGGCCTTGTTGAGAGACTGTTTGGAGTCTGAGGCTGAAAACACAAGAAGCATTTTGACATGTTATGTTGATCATTTCCAGAGCCTAGAGTTTCAGGATGTTGGATGGGGTTGTGGTTGGCGTAACATTCAAATGCTTAGCTCTCACTTACTGACACAAAGGCCAGAAGCAAGAGAAGCTATGTTTGGCCATTCAGGGTTTGTTCCTGACATCCAATCACTCCAGAGGTGGCTTGAGATTGCTTGGGAAAGGGGTTTTGATGCAGCTGGCGCTGATCAGTTCAACCATGCTGTCTATGGCTCAAAAAAATGGATTGGAGCTACTGAATGTGCTGCTCTTTTGCGTTCTTTTGGTCTCCGGGCTAGGGTAGTGGATTTTGGTCCTAAGGAATCTGAGGAACACTATCTATCTGTCCCTGGTTCAAGTGCTGGGGTAAAGGAGCTTGTGAAAAGTAATGACGGAAGGAAGAGGAAAGCACCAACTACTTATGGACCAATGGATAGATATCTGTCTCGTGGTGTTGCTAAAGAAAGTTGCAGCCAAGATGCAAAGTCATGTCCTTCTCTTGTCCAGAATGGTGACGCTGTGGATAAAGAAAGTAGTGATAATAGAGTGCTAGACGGTACTGAGAAACTGAACAAGGGTCACCAAGTTCTTATGGACTTTGTGTGGAATTACTTCTCTCATAAAAGCACAGTTCAATTTGATCATAAGCATGTTCTTATCAGCGAGAAAACGTAAGTGACTGCATTTTAGGTGCACATGTTCTGACCTTGCAGACAATCGTGTTTTTTTATGATGTTTTTAAGTCTAGAAAGCTTTTCTTGTACAGGCCACTGTACTTTCAGCACGATGGACATTCAAGAACAATAGTTGGAATTCAAGTCAAACATCAAGGGTCTGGAATTCCACAATACAATCTCCTGGTTCTGGATCCCAGTCATGTAATATATTTTCTTGCTAATGTCTATTTTCTGGTTATTTAGATGTATGCGAGTAATCTCTGTTCTTGCATATCCTACAAGTGCTTCTTGATCAATTGAAACAGGTCAAACTACAAAGCTTACCGAATTTAATTACAATATAACCCTTACCATATGAACCTTTCAGTTAGTTTTTTGTTAACCAGTTGTATTCTTTGGATTAGCAACTAAGGATATGCAATTTGAAGTAGGTTAAGATATGTTTTCTTCCTACTGTTTTTTGTATGTGTGCTTATTAAGAGAAGTAATCTGGAATATACATGTTATGTAGTAATGATGGCATGACATCCGTTCAAATGTTGACTTATCATTATAGAGAACGGGTGCTCTAGAAAGATCTCTTACGGAGAAAGTTGGATGGCAGAAACTCGTAAAAAGAGGATTGCACACACTAAAGAAGCAACAACAATACCAGGTTTTTCTTCTTTTAACCAAAATTTGTAATTGCCCTGCAACATTATGTGATGAGGCTAGATGATATTGTTTGTATTTCAGTTGTGTTATGTTGATCCTGGAATTGCCAGTGAGGAGGAGATGGAGAAACTCAAGACTATTGATAGTGTCTTCCTTGAATTTTAAGAACCATACAAAGACCTTGCTACATCAAGGTACCATCTATATTTCACATCATATGACTATTTTTATTGTCATTTTTTTCTGATTGATTTTGTTATAACAAAGAAGTTGGAGACAAAAAGCAGATTGTTGTTCCACATAGCCCATATCCACTTCCTTACAAATATTTTGTTGTTCTTGAGATCTTGGGCACATACCTTTATCAGGATTTTAATTCACCAAGTCTCTTCTCCTTCATGGTTAGGATTCCTCTTTTTTATGTGCCCCTTTCCCTAAATGTCTTGGGCAAACTAGTGCAGCGGTGTTACCTGCTAAAATTTTCAACCTCAGTCTTTTGATGAAATATTGGTTTAACATATATGCAGATGAAACACGTCAAATTTGGGTTTTAGACGGCTGCAATTGCAGCGAGATTCTAAACAGGTGGGGGGAAGAAATGAGGTTTCAATTGTATGCAGTTTTATTGAATTTACATTTAGGTGCAGAGATTTAAGACTTTCATCTTATACTTTTTACTACCAGCATAACTTTCGTAGCATTTTTTAGTCATATCTGGGTTGGTTCAGAAATGCAATCCATTTTCAGAACATACAAGATATAGGATGAGATGGAAATTCTTATGTTCTTGAATGTTTCAAGATGAAATAACGCTTTAACTATGATTTAGTTATTCGAATCTTATTATTCACTGTTTCAATCTTACAATTTGATACTATTTGGTTACTTGTTGATTCTTACCATATGATAAATCTCAAATGACTTTGAATCTTACAATTCATATATGAATTGGTGCAATTTTGTATCATCGATACGAATCACGAGTCATTGATTAGATTGAAAAGTCATATAAGCTATAGTTGTTAAATGCAAAGGAATTGAATAATCACTTATAAACTTCTTTGATTGTTCTATTACTTTTTTATTTGTCACCCATTCAATGCATACACTTTGTTTAGTTGTCATTAATTTGTTTCCATTCTTTTAAAATAGGACCTTCACAAACTTAGATATAATTAATAGTTTTGCTTTATGAGACTTATGGTTAGGTTGCCATATCTATTTCTAGTTTAAAATTAATATATCGAGCTCTAAAGTTTATATGCAAATTATGATTCATTATTAAAAAATAGCTGACTGTTCACGATTTAAATCTTGATTTGATAACCTTGACTATGATCAATATGAATGAGGTCATGTTTTGTGCTTGAAGATGTGTCAGATGATAAGAAAATGAACTCAAATCAACTGAAGTTGCAAGAAATTACTGCTTTGGTTTTTGTATCTGATATAACTTTATCCATGCAGTACTTGATTAAGCTCATTTGTTAATTGTTTAACCGCTGATAATACTTGTATCAACGTTTATGTTCACACTATTAACTAATCAAATCATTCAAATACTTGAAGTCTATTTTCCCTAGTAAAAGTTTAATATCTTTGCTGGACAGAAGCATGACTCATTTCAGTTTCCCTGCTGTTACATTTCAGGAGCTTGAACATGCTATTGCCAGTACCGGGTAATAATGGAACCAGAATTGAAGCCAACAAAGGAAGCAACTGCTTCTACAATCTACAAGCATCACTATTTATTCTTGGAGCATTAGTTAACTGTTTAATTGATATTAACTGCTTATGTTTTCACACTCAAAATTCTGATGATTATCATATGTTGATTCATTTAGTCATTTTGGAAAATTTTAATACAATGTTACTTTGGTGTATATAATTTTTCCCTTTTCTCAAAAAGTACAGGCTCATGATCTGTTAGATTTTTCCTTGAGTTATTTTGTGATTTTTCAGGCTTTTATTTATATTTTCTAGAGGCACGTCGTTCACTTTACTTATGTGTGTAAAGCCAGTACAGATTTGCTGTTTGGAAACCAGATGGCAATGCTAATTCCTTCTCTTTTATGAACACAATAATGATTATTAAATTTGAAATCAAATAGAGTTAGCACATGATGTTCGACAGACATCAATGACATGTTACAGAATTAATAGTGCTCTATAATTGGAAAATGGACTGATCTGTATCAACTTGATCCATCTTTGCAGCAACTAATACTACTATCAGTGTTCATTTTTTATTAGCAATGAGGTAAAGAAAGTAAGGAGCTACAAAGTTGAATGACATGGTACTAAAAGTAATTCCGGAATGAGAAACTATTCAAAGCAGGCTTATGTTATGTTTAAAGTTGAAGAAGTACCTTTGCCATACAATGTGCATGATAGCAAATTTCAGTGTATAAAATCAAAACCAAAATATTTTTATATCTTATAATATTTATATTATTTTTTAAGACCTTTAGGATTTATTGTTCTTTTATATTTTATCATTGTTTTTCTTTGTTTATTAAATTTTTGTAATTATAGGTCTAGCATATCATGTAAATAGAAATATTATAGCATCCACTTATTGCATTAAGTCTATTTAAATGGATCGGGTTGAGTAGTCAAAACATACTCTTTCAACATATATTGTATGTATTTTTCCTCTCTTTGAATAATGTTTTCTTGTTTGTTTTATTCTTAGTTTTGATCCTCGCAAATTTTAAAAGATTTAAAAATAGTCTCAAGTTGTGTTTCTAGTTTTTTATATTTGATCTTTTTTACCCTTATAATACTTATTGAATGTGTTTTACCCCTTTTAAAATATGGTATATTTTATTATATTTTAACCATTACAAAATCAATGTAATGAGTTTTCACTAAGCGTTATATGTTATTTTAAACTTAGTTGGATGTGTTTTAAAATAGTATACAAGAGTAATAGTACAATATAATATAATAATTCAAACTAAACAGAATAATTCAAATAACTGACCTAAAAATACAAATGACAAGAGTTTAAAACACCATTTTTTTATGAAATAAAAACCATTCACTTAGATGTCATAGACTAATTAACATTATTGCTATACCAACATTAACAACATTTTGTATTATATTGTGAATTAATTTGGATCACAGGTCATAAGAGTATCTTGAAAAGATGCCTCAATTTAATTTCCATGACTCTACTGCTTCCTTGTTTGGGATTTGGAATGAATGCAACATTTGAATACGTCTGCATTAGATGTAAAATTCCATGTATTATAATTAAATACAAGAGTTGTCAAATCTTATTTGTATATTCTTTATAATATAAGGTTATTTTAGGAGTTGGACCCTACGACATGTGGCCTCTCAACTACATAGGAAAACTTCTTTCATGATTGTGATTACGAAATATAATCCATCTTTATATAATAGTTATATATGATTAGAGATCGCCTGGTTTTGAACCATATAATATTTTTCTACAAGAAACCTATATAGCTGGCATGACTCTATCATTCTCCAACTACATGTAACTCATTGATTGTTTAATGAAGAAAATATGATTTTTTTACATTACTTATACTCTTTAATATAAGAGTGATTTTGCATTGTAGTTTATGAATTACTTACATTTATTATCTTAATTCTAACAAATAATTGTAAGATAATAAGAAACGTAGGCACATTGTCTTTATTGATGCTTATTTTAAAAGATTAAACTAAAATTTTATTTAACACTTTAAAAAGACATAAAACGTGACTTTTAAAGTAAAAAAAAAATATATATGTAACATAACATAATGTCACTTGAGTATAAAAATGCAAAATTTTAATATATTGCTTTTTTATGTTAATTTAGATTTGATTTTTATTGATTTTTTTTAAAGGAAATAGTTTATCATTTTCATAAGTTTATGTTTTTTCATTACAGAATATCAAATTTATATTCGATTCTTTTATAAGTTACACATATTAGACTTGAGAGCTGTGTTTTTTTATGGAAGGATTGATTCATATCTGCCCCTTATTATAGGTTTCTCATACTCATTAAAATTGGAACTATTAAATTCGTATATAAACATTTTAATATAAAGTAAATATTCAACTCCAATAAAGTGATTACTTGAATTATAAGGATTCCTCTAAATCCCCTGTTCTAAGATTTTAAGAAAATACAACAAATCCTAATCAAGACTTAAAGAATCATGCAATCTCTAGGTGTGATATAAGTACGAGAAGAATAATACAAAATGTTAGATTTTTCCTAAAAATAAAATAATTACATAAAGAAGGATAACGCATCAAATGCTTTAGAATGGTGGTCTGCATCAAAACTCTTTAATTCTTAACCTTAGCACACTGAGAGAAACAATCCCACATGAAAAATAATTTAATTGATTATTGAATTCTTTAGTGTGATTATTTACACATATATTTGTTGAAATGTTCATTAATCACTTGAGCATCATTTTAATATTCAACAAGTTTTGGAAACAATAAACACATCACTTCTTTAATGATTGAGTGACTACATTATTATTTGAACAATACACATAGTTACATAATCTCATATTTCAAATCTTATGCAACCATCATCATACTTCAATGCTTGAAGAATACCCCTGGTTGTTTAAGTGTCACTCTTTTGCTTATTGAAACTTAAGTTATTACTTAAAAAATATGTTATCGCTTGAGTATTTATGTTGACACTTGAGTAACATCGATCGATACATACAATGAAAACTCACTACTTAGATGTCATTTTAGCAATATTTTACAATTTAAGTGATATTACTCCAAAAACACATATTATCATATTTCAACAAATTTAAAATTATACTTCTACTAAGTATACATTGTTTTATTCCTACATAATACCAATTATATTACTTTAACATTCCAAAACTCCAATTTACATCAATGTAGTTATTATAACTCATTTTCAACTATTATAAAATACACTAATTTACTATTTTTTTATACTACGATACTTGATCTCCAATTATTTCCACTTTAATACAATCCAACCCAAGCATATATATATATATATATATATATATATATATATATATATATATATATCACACATCTAATTTAACACCGAAAAAATAAACTCAATTAACTCCTTCTATATAAAAGTAATATACCTCACAAGTTAAGTAATTCTAGAATATCTCAAAAATTTAACTAAGCTTTTGGTACTTTCAAAGTGTTAGCTCGGAATTAATATTATGATTGAACTATCCTCATATATCATCTACCATCTTTATAGCAGTATACTTTGTCAACAAAATTTACCTATCATATTGTACTCTTAGAGAGTATAAATAATGTATTTGGAGAGAGATAATATTTCTAATAAATTAAATAATAAATGTTTATAACTGTTTTATAAACTTTCAATTCTTCATTCATTTTAAAATTATATCATATAAAAGATTCCAAGTGGTACACCATTACTCAACAAATTTCTATTATATCTTAATCAAAATCAATCCATAATTGTAAGTTAGCTTCTTTTAAAATAGTTTGGTACTTAAGAAATCATCAAAATCAAAACTTCCTGCTTTCTTAAAACTTAAATTTTCTCATAAACGTCTTATAATATTTACAAGTATATATTACTTATGAATATTACAATTTAATGATAAAACAATTTCTAATTTAGTATTAAATTTATCTCTAAAATTATAGTTTAATAATAAAATAATTCTATATGTCTATGAACTAAATTAGATTTTTCATTCTCAACAAATTGATAATTTATTCTGATCTTTTAAACTAACTTATTCAACAAATAAAATTGAATGGAAGGAGTACTAGAAAGACTCCTTAAATGCATGTGCATTGGGTTGGGTGAGAAAAGACATATCTCAACCAGAAATAATAATGTTCCATTAAAATTGATCAAAGTGTGCAGGTTTCTATATACAGAACACAAATAAACTATGCAGGTTTCTGCACCAGCTTTCTAAATGCATGTGTAAAGGGCAGATGGATGAATATTTTTTATATGATATAAAGAAGACTCCAAAGGTTTAAAATATTTCAACCTGAATAAACTTTATGGATCTTTATAAAGTATATCATATAATAAAATTTTCCCTTTTCTTTACATATAATCCTTCATAGTAACACTAAGTTCAGAACTTAGTTTCATGACTCAATTTTACATCGTATCTTTCAATGTCTTGATTTGGAATAAAAATGAGCGTGTTTGAGAAATTATTTCAATTAATTTATAATGTATTGGATAAACTCACAAGTTTAATTAACTGAATGTGTTTGGCAAATCTGTTTGTCTTTTTTTATTAGCATTAATTATACTACTTGTCAACTTTTTAAATGAGATTAGGATTAAAAAAATTTAAAATAGACTTTCATTTATATTTTCATAACATTGTTATAAGTTTAAAATGGAATCACATGGAAAAGAAGTAACATGCAGGAGTTAAAGTTGTTCCAACTTTGAATATGTAGATTGTTAAAATAAAATTACTTTTTATAGAGATACATGTTAACTATAAAAAAAAATATCATAAATTTAAATTGTTTGAGAAGTTTAATACTTCCGTGTTAAAAAAGTTAATTAATATGAAAAACAATTAATGCTACAAGTGAAACCACCAACCAAATTGAAATTTCTTAAATAATTAAATTGTAGTAGTATGGAATGGATGGACCAATATTTAATGTACTTAAACCAACTTGAAATTTCTTAAATGATTAAAATTGTAGTATTAATTTGGATTATAAAAATATAAAAATAAAAATTCCACAATTATAATATTTGAAAAATATAAAAGTGCAATTAATTTTTTTACAAAAAAGAAAAGAATGGTTCTTACTTATATTTAATAACATATGCCACTACATTATGTATCCAAAAATAGTTAATGCACTATTATATCTAATACTCTTTTATTTCACTTTGTATGATAGTTTGGAGAGAGAAAAAAAGTGTAAAGCAATTATCATTATTTTATGAAAATTAGTGAAACATTAAATATATTTTAGAGGGTGCATTAACTTTATTAAACAAAACTCCATGTGAATGGCAAAGAATCACATTCACATGAGTAGTATTTTGTTATTGTTTAGTTCCCATTTCGAACATGTTTCACGACATTAGAAGATAACGTGGCATATTGCTTCAAACGTGAAAGTCAGAACAAATCTAAACCAAACAAGAATTTGTCCGAATGTGATTCCATCCACGTTCAAACCCTAACCCTACATGATTTCCATGGATCTCAATCACACCACAGTCAAATTTGACAACTTATTACCATTTATTTATTATTTCAAAGTGTTTTAAAAGCAGCACCATGTGAACACACCAATGCCCCATTCCCCAAGTTATGTTAGAGTCAACCAAGAGACTTTATTTATGTTCCATTTTTCTTATAATGTGCCCTAATCACAAATTTTGAAACTTATTAAAGTTTATTTTTAATATTAACTTTCTTAAATTTATTACGTGATAATTAACTCATGTTTAGAGAACATTAATTACTTTTTTTTCATACTAATTTTCTTTCATTTTAATCTTACCTTCTTCTAGTTTTCAATAAAATTTGTTTAGTTATATTTAAACAGTGAATAGTTTGTATCTAATAAGCCAATCATTTCAGAATAATTTTTATTTAAATTGGATATAGGAAATGAGAACAATGGTGGTGAGTGTGAGTTAATGGTATTTATAATTGGTTGGTAAGATGCATATAATTTGTTTTTGTTATTAAGAAGTCATTTATTATAATGTAATAATGAAATGATATTGTTTTTTTTTTTTCAGTAAACGAAGAGATTAAAAATGAATTTTGTATTGAAATAATATTTTTATTGAGCATTTTAATCTTCACCACCCAAACAAGGGAATAAGAGATAAGACATATATGAAATAAAGTGAAGAATTACTTATTTTTTTACATATTATTTGTTTGTAAATGGATCCAATAAAATATTAACAGATAGATTGGTTCAAGTATTGTTTAATAGATAGATGAAGCTATTGATTTAATTCAAATAGCAATATTTTGTCTTTAGAGTTACATATTCACTTGCAACTCTATTTGACTTAAATGAGTTACTAAAGAAAATCCTTTTAATGATTTGGATAAAATATTTGAACCACTGGAAAAGGAAAATCCTTCTAACGCTTTAGATATAATATTTGAATCATTGGTCAATGTTTCTCAAATAAGAAAAAACCTTGTTAATTTTGTTAGATATTTATATCAAGTATCATGAATTTTCAAGCCAAAAGGCTTGCTTCAATAAAAACAAAAATAAAATAAAGGTATGATTTCTTTTGCCATTATGCAAGTAGACAATTAGTCAAAATGGTTTAATAAAGGATTAACAACATTAATCACCGATAAGGTCTGATTGCAAGACTTATGTGCGAATTAAATTTAAAAAATATGTTATAGATAATGACACATTGTTAAGTTTATTGTTGAATATAACCATGAGTTGTTTTTTTTTTTCTTAAAAAATATATATTTTCTACAATCTCACCATACCATTGTTAAAGATGATGAAATTTGTGTGTTTTTTTTATGGGCTACAAATTATGCTTGTGAAAAAAAATATGTAAAACATGGATATATTTCTTTTATCCAAATGATGTTTTTAAATTATTTGCAAAGATCCACAATATTGAAGGAGATATTATTGTTTTATTACATTATTATTGTTATGTCACTAAGTGATTAAGGAAAAACAAATTTTAAGTTTTGATATTCTTATATATTTGATACATAAATAAAATGAAAACATATTTGTTTATTAACCAATTCACTCTTTTAATTAGTATTTATATATTTGATACACAAATAAAATGAAAACATATTTTTTCGTCACCAATTCACTCTTTTAATTAGTATTTATATATTTGATATACAAATAAAATAAAAATATATTTGTTCGTCACCAATTCACTCTTTTAATTAGTATATGAATTTTAGTGATTTTGTCGAATTGTTAAAACCGAGACAATTTACTTATCTAGAATTATTAAATTGTTTTTTTTATACGGATAAACTTTAATGATACAAAGTATGTAAATACAAAGTATGTTATTTTACATGATGTCTTATATTGTTTATCCAAAGTAAATGGTAAAATATTCATTGATTTTTTATAATAAAAACGTGTTAAAGTTACACTAACATAATAAAATCAATTATTTTAAGTAAATTTATATCCTTTTAAATAAAAACTTTATACGTGCAATCAACATTCAAAAGTACTTACTATTTTATCAATAAGAAAATTGTTATTTCAACAACCATAGAAAAAGATCAACATATAAAATTAATTGATTCTAAATAAATGTAATGTTACTATTTTTCATGCAATATTAGTGCACATTATATGTCATATATTTGTATATTATTTCCTTATTTACATCTTGCAACACAAGTGAGGAAATAAAAACTTTCTATTCTTAACGTTGGATAAAATCATAAACTATATCAAGAAACATCAATACAAAAAATTAGTGATTTCTTTATCAAACATAAATAAATTTTATAGTTAAAGATTACCAAGTAACAATAAAACTTGTTATGATCTATATATAGGTCAAAGCTTCCAAACTTAAAGATATAAACAATGTTGTAAAGCTAAGAGCAATATGCTCTTTTTTGAAAAGTGTTAGCATTTGTATTCTTCATTTTACTAGATTTCTAGTCATATCCTTTCTATAATAGCTACTCTTATTATCATTTATTATATTTATTTATAATTAGGGAATGACAATTAAAGAATACTTGAGTTTTTAGTTTAAAAGGTAGATTAAGATGAGATAACTAGGAGTTATCTATTGTAATCATACTTGTAATCATTGTCTTTTATTAGTGAAACTCATTACGAAGTTTCTTAAAAGAGAACTTGACTTAATCCAAGAGTTGAGGGCAAACGAGTATAAAATATAAAATGTTGTATTATACTTTTCTAAGATTCTATTCAATCTGCTTTAAGAGTCAACTTGTTACTTCAAATAAATAATCAATGTATATCATATGTCATTTGATATTTTTGTTGGGATTGATAATCAATGAAAGAAAATATTTGGTTAGTGAAGGTATTTTTTTCTTTAATGTTGTTTCTATAATTATCTCAATGAAAAAAGTTAAGCATAATTTTAATACAATAACATTACAAAATTATTTTTTCTTTTTTTCACCTCAAACTTCTATCTCCTTAATGAAGATTTCACTTAAGATAATTTTGACCTACCAAGATCAATAGTTGACGAGAGCTATTGCATGAGAAATGTCTTTGACTAAACATGTATTTTGTATATGGTATGCCACCACCAATTTAGTGGTTGGTTCAATGCATTCTTTTATAATCAATATTTTCAATGATGTGATAACTTTAATTAACTATATAAACTTAAACTTGATACTTAAAAGAAGAGTTTGAAAATCAATTGTTGTACTTGTACATGATTAAGTAAGTTAGCTTGCAAAATAATAAAAATGTATTAGACCCTTATAAAGTAAGGGCTCTATTCATGATTATTTTTTCCTTGAAATATGTAGATATGAAAGTATCAATTTATTTGAAAATGATTTGTAAGTTCCCATATTTGCTTGATATGACTTATTAAAAAGGTAAATATAATTTATTTATTTTATATTGTTGTTTAAGTCCATTATGTTAGAAGATATATTTTTATAAGATATTTGTTATACACTTTATCCTTTTTGAAAGAACTACTTAATATTTGGAGTTTTTTTATTTTTATATAACTAATGATTTTATAGTGCAATATTATAAGAAAGGTGAAAGTCAAAAGCATAATTTTCATTGGGATAGATAAGTAATAAGTTGTTCATGAAGCATCTTGAATTTTTGGATATTCTTTATCATTACATTTAAGTCTCCTAATCTATTAATATATCTTTAAAATTATATTTGAACATTTTCAATTATATTGATGTCGTTGATACTCGTTTGATGAAGAAAAATCATTGCTGATAAATGAAGAAAAATGTAAAAATAAACAATTACAAATGTCTTTTAAAGTAAAAAAAAAAACATAAGAAGAGTGTCAAACACAAAAATAGTTAAACATAAAAAAATAAGATTATACAAACATTTTGATTATTACTTCACTACTTTTCCTCGTAGAGAGAATATATAAAGATGTTTTAAAAAAAATTTAAAAATGAAGATTTACTTAAGGTATTATACATTATTATATATTTTTATTTTATAATATTTCATATCACTATGTTTTATTTAAGGCAATTTTGTGTAGAATTTAATTTATTATGATAACAAAAACTCAAATAAATTCTTATTAAGAAATAGTTGGTAGTTATATACTTAATTATATAATATGGTGCAAGAGTATTTTTACACCATTTTTAAAAAATTTATTATGTTTGAGTAATTGTATTTCTGATAGTAATAATAATAATAATATGATTTTTTAAAATAGTGGAACTATTTCATTAAAAAGTTGTTGTAATTGAAATTTGATGCAAGTTAAAAAATTAAACTAGTATAAAAATTTATCTTTCTATTATATTTTAAGCATATTTTTATATTTTCTTGATTTACTATAATACTATCTTTTGCATTCTTATATGATAATATTTTACAGGAAATATTTTCTTGGAGTTATTAATCGATCAACATTTTTCTTAAAACACCAATACACCCCCAATTATATATATAACCTATCTGTCTTTACATTTTTTAAGTCTTATAAAAATAACATTTTAATTTTTGTCCTCACTCACACAAGTCTATCTAATAAAACATTCATAAAATATTCACGATTTGTATCTCTATGTTCATTTATACTATAGATTCTAACTTTAACATGATTTAGTCAAAACTAAATTGATTAGTCATAAAATCGTAAGATAGAAGTATTGAAGTCATGAGTTGCACTAATAAAAAAATAAACATTGAAGAAGGGTACCACACACATTATGATACAACCATTTTCATTTATCCATATAAGACAAAGCAATGGTAGGGTTGAGTTTGATAATTGGCTTAAAGAAATGTTTGCGTAGTAATAATGTAAAGATTTCAAAAGGATGATCTCATACCTAGCAATAGTATAGAGTATTGAGGTGGACCTAACCTAATCTTCATTAATAGTGAAGATTTTGAATACACAAGAATCAAAAATTGAAATTTATTAATTTTGTAGTATCAAAAAACTATATCTTTTTTTTGTTTTTGTAACAATTTTGTACAACGTGTCATTCATGCCGAAAATAGATTATACATATTATATTAGTGAAGTACAAAAGTTGGTTTTTTTATTATAAATAAAATAAACAATTAAGATCTTTTTACTGGCGAAAACATATTTAATTTTAAATTTAATTGTGAAAGTATTTTAGAAGCATCCACGTGAACCCCACTTTAAGCATACACAATTTATTTATCATTATTCATGGGATGTACTTTCTACAGCTGTTGTGTTTGTTGGCATGTTTTAAAGAAAACAATAGTCAGAAGATAAGTGATTTTGCAGAAGTGTGTTTGCAAACATTATATATATAAAAGCAGTTTTTGGTGCTTCACCTTTTGGGGGTTTCATTTCTTCTTTCTCATTTATAGAATTTACATTATGCATTTTCATTTTCTAGAAAATTCTTGATATTTTTCTATTTAAATAGTTCAAGTTGATATTAAAATATCTAAGTCCTCTTCATTCCCAAATCAATAAACTAAAACATTTAATTGTACTCTAAATAAAATGAAAACTATTTTTCCCTTTTAAAGTTATAATATTATATACATATTCATATATATATATATATATATATATATATATATATATATTGATATAAAGTGAAGCTTTTGATGTAATGTATTCTGGTTCTTTGTCAGTATAAAAGAGAATCAACCTAAGAAAGAAAACAAAAGAATTTGGGAGGAATATTTTTCATTTTATATTACACGTTAATACTTTTAAATTTTGGTTTAACAATTGCAATTTTAGCTTTTTTTTTGTTTAATTAACTTTTCGTTTTTAAAATAAAATAATTTTCAGCTTTTTATTTTTGTTTTTGTATTCACACATCTCAACTTCTTATTCTTATTATTCTTTTACAAATTAAGCTAATTAAAATATTGTAAGCTAGCTGGATAAAACATTAAATTTGATCTAAAAAAAACTATTTTTGTTTACTGTTAAAATCTTAATCCCACGTATAAAAAATTTTCATATTTTTTTCAACATTTTCTAAACTTTAGACTTATAAACTTTTGAAAACCTTTGGAATAAGAAATGAGAGATTTTTAAATAAAAAACAGTAAAAATACTTTTATCTATTTCTATAAATAAAATAATTTAATTAACTTAAAAAAACTTAGAAAACCTAAAACTCCACTCTGTAATGAAACTAAAAGACAACGAGTAAGGTGATGGCCATGGAGATCCAAGCTGGTCCCATTGCCATCTGAAACAACTTTGTTTAATTTTCAGATAAAATCATGAAAACAATTTTCAGTACAAACAAAGTTCATGGACTGTGTAATTGTAAATATCCTTTAGTCCACAATAAGTAAAACAAAACAAAAATTATGACTTGAAGCTAAAAAAAAGAAATGCAAACGCTATTTCTAATTTGAGAGTTATAAATTAAAATGAAAAGAGTAAATGGCAACTTTTTCCCTTCAATCCTTAATTAGTGTTTGTTTAAAATCATTAATAGTAATTTTGAATTACACAATAAATTATGATTAAAAGGGACTTTTTTTTATTACTGTTTTTCTATGTATTTTGTTTGAGCTTAAAACAAGGTTGACATAATCACTGATCATATTCTTGAGTATTATTTTTTTATATATATTCATTTTCCATGCTTGTACTGGTTGTAAGGTTGGCATTAATGCAAATTTTGGAGTGTCAAAGAGTTAGGAAACCTTAAATTTCCTCCCAACACCTTTACTTCCAAAAAAATCCAATCTTGTCATAGTTTCTGTGTCTGTTTTCTTGTGGGATAGCCGCCATCAATGGAACAAGAAGCACATCATTGGGTAGTGCATCCTCATGAAGAGGAAGAAGAAGAAGAAGGAATGATGGAAGATGGTGCTTTGATAAGAAAGAAATTTGTGTCACATAGCAAGGGTAGTCTTGTTACAGAAGAAGTAACATCCTTCTCCTTCTCCTCCAACTCCTCTTCTAGTAGCAATGACAGTGAGCATGGTAATGGAATTTCTTCAGTGGTCACAGCCCCAGATGGATCTCCTGTTCAGAAAGATGAAGAAGCTTCAGAGATAGAAAATGGTGGTGAAAATTGCAACCATGTCAATGGTGACAAATCTGATTATGAAGCTGTTGGGCTTGCCCAAGTGGCAGAGTTTGCAGGAGAGCCTACAAATGTAGAGGCCATAAGTGGTTTTACTATGCCACAGAATATGAACAGTGTTTATTTTGATAAGCAACAAGGTACCTCACCTCCTCTTACTCTTTCTTGGATTTTTATTTTTGTTTTGTTGTACTATAACATCCTATTTGCAATAAAGGATCAGGTTCTTGGTTAATGTAAGCAGTCTTCTTTTGGTTTGCTAAATTGTATTACACTTTTTTTCAGGAAACCACTGTTGTGTGTTTGTTGTTGCATCACTTTCATTCCCAATGTTTTCTTCAAATTAAGTTATTAATTTGTTTTGTGAATTGTGATGTGTGCCTTAGTTCTAACAAGGTTTTAAACTGTGGTTGCACTCATGGTTGCAATCCATGATATTGTGGTGGGAAATTGTAAACAAATACTTGACATTGTGGTTACAATTGTGGTCGTAGAGACTCCAGAAACCTTGACTTTGTGGCTGAAATCGCTGGTGCTGAACTTTCTTAAAATCTTTGTCCTATTCTTGTTGTTCTGGATCTTTCCATGGTTTGAGTTGAGAATAGATTGTGTGTAGGTAGTTGAAGACAGTCCTCAATCCATATTGGTGTTGCTGACCTCAAATTTTCTCTCCTAGCTTACATGTAAACAAAGATAATATCCTACATAGAAGAGTTAACTGGAACTAACCAAAATTATTGGACGCAAATTCTGCTTGACTGAAATGTTGTTCTTTTATCAAATTTCTGGGAATTAGCTTTTTTTTTTTTTTTTTTTTTTTTTTTTTCTGATGTTTAGTAAAAATGTTGTCACTTTTTATGCTTGAAGGAATGTGGAAATGTCACCACTGCACATGGACCAAGCGATTTGACAGTCCTTGGACTGTGCCAAATTGGAATCTTAAGGGTTATCCTGACTTGATGATGAGTGTCAAATCTATGATTCAACATGGACCATGTTTTGTTTGTGATATTAAAGGTCAGTAGATGCCAAGATTCTAGAATGCACATTAGCAGTTCCGACCAGCATAGTTGAATAGCCTTTAAACGGGTTAGATTCTCCATAGTGTTGTGAGGACTTGAAGTAACTTTTATTGTAAATTTCCGGATGAAGTTGTAACAATTAATTTACTTTGTTGGCTTTAAAAGCTTATAGTAGTTAGAATGTCAATGTAGAAACAACCACCGCTCTTGTTCAATGTTTCTGTATATGCACTTTTGACATTGTTTTGGTGATGTTTAGATAGACATAAGTGAGTTTTGTTTATTTGAATGGTTGGCACCACTATTGATACTCATTCAATTTCTGTAATTGTATGTGTTTTATTTTTATTTTTGAATTACTGTAGTGTTCTTTTATGATTTTGGAACAAGTATATGTAGATATTTGCTTGTATAGCATAGAGTAACATAACTTGTAATAATTATATCTTTGAAAATCATTTTGGGCTTTTATAATTTTTTTTTTCCTTTAGCTATTTTGTATTGAAATGGTTATATGTGCAGATGGTGAAGTTAATGGACTTAATGGAGTTCTAAATGGTGATGCTTCTGGGTCTGTTCATCCAACAAATCTGGGGGAGAGAGAATTTGATATAAAAGCAGATCTTCCAGTTATTCAAAATAGTCTGTGCAGCAGAAACACAAGTCAGTGCATGAAAACTGTGGACAACAAGCTTCCTTCCTTTCCAGAACTATCCCATATGCATAATTCATTTGACATGCATGCAAGAGCTGTTACAGATTTTCATGAAGAAACTAGTGCAGAGGAAGCTCCTAACTTGGTAAAAGAAGAGATAGATCAGCCGCCCGAAGAATTCGATGTTGAGACAGTGTTGCAAAAACAAGAGACACATGATTTGTTCTGTCCTAACTGTCATTCTCGCATTACTAAAAGGGTAATCCTCAAGAAAAGAAAAAGGAACGGTAAAATATTTGATAGCAAAGCCAAGCGTGATAAGTCAGAGAACATTCAAAATTTAGACAACAAAGTCGAGCATGAGAAGTCGGAGATCATAGGTAGCTCAGGGCTGTTAGATAGTCCTGAACATGCCAGTGCCAACCAAGGTGATAATGCAAATGTAAGATCTGAACGTGATGTTGTTACTCAAGAGCCACCTGCTGATGATAATCAGCCTCATGAAGAACGAGAAGTATTCAGATGTTTATCATGCTTCAGCTTCTTTATTCCTAGTGGTAAGTGGGTTTACCTGTTCTGCTATCAAAGCATAGTGTGGTCTTTGTTTAAGTTTGACAAAAGAAAGTTATTGGATAGAAGGTAATAATATCACGAGTGAATGTGAACTTCCTTATGTTTAGTGACTTAAAGCTGTAATTTCGTGGAAGCTGTAGTGTTATTAACTTTAAGGTATAAAAGTGTTGCTCTAAAAGACATCTGATTATGAATTAAACTTTCATATGGTTGAAGGTCATTGTCAAGTACCTGGTCAACCTAAATTTATGCTATTTGGTGAAGGCTAACAAATGTTTTTCAATTACAAAAAATTATTGTTCTGACATTTGAGCATAAATTACTTTAGTGCAAACTACAAGTTTTCTTTTGATATATTATGATTGATCTATGATGATTATACACTAATGCTTGTCATCTATGTGAACTTAATATTCTCGTTAATTTGAACAGGAAAATGTTTTGAAGTGTTCCGTAGTTTTGGTGGTGCTGGCAAGAAGGAAGGTGCACAAAATTCTCCGAGTGTACCTGCAAGTAATTTGCAGTCTCCTTCGAATTCACAAGACTCCAGTGCAAATTGGTTCAAATCTCTGATTAACAAGGGAAAAAAAGCTAGTAAGCAAGTTTTTTTTTTTTTTTTTTCAATAGTTATTGTATGAGAAGTCACTTTCACAATGATGCTTATTTGAAGATTAGCCCCACCAAGGTGTGTGTTGTGGGGCTTCCAGCCTTCTAGCCTAAATAGCAATTATAGTATTTTGTCATTGACATTTCTGAAGATAATTTTACAATAAAAATCTATAACATTCCTTCAGACATCTTTATATATTTAAATGTGATGTTTGAGCTTACTGAAAAGACTTGTTTTCAGAAGCATTTCAAATTCTCTATAATACTTGTGATTTACTTCCCTGTTGAATATCCTATTCATAGAGTTTATCATATTTTCCTTTCCAACATTTTCTTGAATAGTTGAGAGTTGTCTATATCAAATGTAAACTGGTAAATATGGGAAATCATGCATTTATATTGCAGTGAATTTCACTAGAGATTGAAATTGTTTATTATCGTCTCCAATTTGCCCATTTTGTTGATATGATTATGTAGGTGATGCACCCCTTGAATATTCTGGAACTGGTTCTGCTCAGCAGCATAACTCAGCATCACCTGAAATTGGTCTTCCCAAAGATCCACCTGCTGATACATCAGTAGTTACGGATGTAAAACCTACACCAGATATTAATCATGCACATGGAGGCATGGATCCTCTGATTTCATCGACAGTAAGTCAATAAAAGATTAAACCATGCATAGAAAATGGCATCAAATTTCGTACAGCATCAAACCAAAAATGTCTTGACTCATTGTTTCAGAATGGCTTGTCACCTATACAGTCGGAGACAAAAAGTGAGGGTGATTTGGTGAATGGAGTGCAGAGAGTTGTGCCGGATACAACAGATTTTTCGGCTGTCAAAAATGGAAACTTGATCAATGAGGCAGAGAAAACGAGCGCTTCAGAGGATATAACAAGGGCAGGTATGCTTGAGAGTTAAAAATAATAATTCTGAGTTTGTTTTAGTACCAGGTTCTTTGAAAACAAATTCTAGCAGAATCATACACTTGTTTAAATGTGCATTATGAATATAGCAATAGAAATATGATATCCACCTTGAAAGGTTGTTCCTTATCAATAAAGAAGGTACACCATTGCTGGCTCATTATTTGAAAATACTGGTTACTTTGAAATAACTTGTGATTATTGGAAAAAAACAAGTCTAAGTATTATGTTTTTACACTAATTATGTTCCCTATTATAGCAAAATTAATATGTTCAAACTCCCAAAATTTTCGGTTTCTTATTGAATTATGCATGTCTACCTTTATACTTGTACGATAGCAGCTTAACCAACTGTACAAGATAAGTGAAAATATGAAACATTTGTGCACATATTAATTATACTTAATCTACATTTTTCTTATTTTCCTCATTATGTATTCCGTCAATTAATTTCTTGCTCACTGTTTTAAATAATCTAATTAACCAAATAATGTTCAAGTTATGCCATCAGTGAGCATTTCCAATGAGTAGGTTTCTAAATATAATAGTGTTCCATTAGCAGCTGCTACTACAAAATATGCCATTCTGAAACCTTATGAAGGGAAACCTAAATTTCTTACTTCTACAACTGTAGGGTCTCAAGTCCTTAAAGGTACTCTGAAAGATGTAGAAAAGACTCCTGAAGTTATTCAGAATGGTTATTCCTCTTTGGTACAAGCAGCACAATCACCAATTCAATCATCTGACAGTGCAATACTTGCAAATGATGTAGCTAGTAGTAAGCAAAATTCTACTATAGATGCTATCTCTCCATCAAAACAAGATTTTACTCTAATTGGCAATCGTCAGAAAGATATTATTGACAAGGCAATATATCCTCCTGCCAGAAAAGAAAATGAAGGTATGTGCATGAAATAAATTTCATGAATTAATTACCAGTATAGAGCAGTATTGCTAACCTGTATCAGTTACAGTGTGCTTCCAGAAGAAATCTTGCAGGTTTGCATTTGTGTAATAACAGTTATTACTTATTATTTTGGTGCAGGTGGTGATGTGATAGTTGATCTTGGGGAAGGAGCATTTGTATCCACAGCATCTCATACAGCAGATGATATTCCAGCTGAAAGTACTATTATAACTGAATTACCAACTCAGATACAAACTGAACAACCAAGACATGAAGTTGGTGAACGGCAAGGATGGGAAATACTTAAAAGCATTGTTTATGGTGGTTTAGTTGAGTCAATCACAAGCCTAGGAATTGTGTCATCTGCAGTTAGTTCGGGTGCTACCCCATGTAAGTTTCTCTCTTCCTTTAAGTGGTTTAGTGAGGCACTTTTCAAGGGTGAAAATTGGTTAATTGGATAATTGTGGGTGCAAATAGGTTAAGTAGTTTACCTATTTCCTAAACATAAGACCTTAATTTGTCTCGTTTGACTTGGCTCCTTAAGAGTCTATTCTGGCAGTAGCGAGGCCTTTTAAGTAAACCAGCAAACAGGTATTTAATTTTTAAATAGGCTAGCAAACACAACTTCAAAATATTATAGAAGAATTTAATACAATGATAATAAGAATAGTATCACCACTGTTTTATTATTTATATTTTCTTAAATAACTTGGTTTGTTATGATTAAAAGGCTTTTTGGATAATATTAAAGCCTAGCCTTTTAGCAAAATGACTTTCTAAAATTCTTTAGCTTAATTTTGTTAGAGATCTCATATCGTCTAAAAATTTGACAAAAAATATATTATATAGGTAGGTGCAAATCACATGTTATCAAACTAATTTTTTGAGGTTAACCTAGACTTAAAGTTCACTTCCTAACATGGTTTCAAAGCTTCTCAAGGACATATCACGCTCAATGTCTTCGGTTTGAGAATGTGTATTTAACAGTGAGAGGGTGTATTTCTTTATTTTATTTTTTCTATTCCTCATAGCAGTATATGATAAAGAGATTTATTTCGTATATTTAGACAAATTAGGTCATTACAGCTTGCATCCTACTTATGGTACTTGAAGCACATTTTGTAACTAAGAAATACATGAAATCTTTTCACCTGAGTGGTGCAACTTTAGTATGTTGTGTTTCAACCAATCTGTTTTAACTTGAAATTTGGCTTCCAGGATGGTTTTTGATGGATAAGTTTCTTTTAAAAAAACAAGAACTCTGGTTACGTTGCAAAAGCCAAATATAACTTATGCAGATGCTTACTTTTTTAATATTAAATATAAGTAATGTAATTGAAACATGTCCTGATAAATACTCAAACAAAAATGTTTCCAGGTATATTTGTTGGACTTCAAAAATTTATGCTTTTGTACAAAACATATGTTTATCAATCAAATTCAAATGTGTCCTGAGCTTTTTTGGTTCTTATATAATTTTACTTTAATTTGTGATTGCCTCTACTGTTCCTCGTTTTATGAGAAGGTTTACTGAATTGATAGGAGCCTTATCTATTCTTTTGAGTATTATTTCATCTAAAAAGGTGAAATTTTGGTTGATGACAAATTGATTTTCTGTTTTTGTGTTTATTGTAGTGAATATTATAGCATTGGGATTTGCAAATATCATTGGTGGACTTTTCATCCTTGGGCACAATGTGAGTGGGGTTCCATGTGCTCCTCCAATCTCATAATTCTAAATTGTATCATCTCATCTCTGGCATTCTTTTTTCATGTATTTTTCATGCATAAACAAAATATAGCTGAAACACCATGCTGAGATAGACTTATTGAGAATGGAACTAGGAATGACTCATCATATGGCAGGTTAAAATTAAATCATAGCTGTTCTTGTAACCTGAGCCTTTAAACATCTAGCTATATATGTTTCTCTCTTTTGTGACAATAATGCCATTTTTTATACTAAGATTAGTTCAATCAACAACACCTTGTTTAACACATGTTACAACATAATGGATGAATGTATGATCTGTTAGCTGAAGAATGTTCTCTCTCTCTCTCTCTCTCTCTCTATTAACCTTGATCAGTCTATGCTATTTCAAAACATGGTGACATGTCCTTGATGCTATGAAGTTCCATTTTCAATATTATTTCTTTTTAAAACTTGGTCAAGCATGCCTCCTTAAGACAAACTTATGTGTGGTTTCAAATCCTGAAATGCACTATGCACGCATTTCACTCAAGCCTCTTTTTCATAAATTAATCATGATAAAGTACTTAGTCAGTGCTCTCTTTTTCCCCAGCTTGTTGACTTGAAAAATGATCACTCTAGAGAGCATGAAACACAAACCGTTGTGCAAGATCGGTATCAAGAATTTCTAGGACGCCGAGAGAACTTCTTGCTTCATGCTGTTGTAGTTGTTTTATCATTCCTGATTTTTGGTGCTGTCCCTCTTGTTGTCTATGGCCTCTTGATCAATAAGAATTACTACACTGAAGTTAAGCTCGGTGTGGTAGCAGCCACTTCTGTTGTGTGCATCATTCTACTTGCTATTGGCAAAGTTTATACCGGCAGACCTCCCAAAGCCTATATGAAAACTGTGTTATACTATGTTACATTGGCACTTGCAACCTCAGGAGTAACATACATAGCAGGTGACCTCATCAAGGATCTCCTAGAGAAACTTAACCAACCAGAATCAGGTTTTGCTATTACCATGCCCATATCAGACACAAAAACGGGATCAACATGGATGTCTCAATGAAGCCGTAGGAAGTAGGACTTTTTGTTAGAAGGAGTTTGTGTTTCTTCTTTCGCTTATCTTCAAAGGAAGTCACTAGAGGAACTTGATTAGAATAAATATGTTTGTAGCAAGACATGAAGGTTCAAGCAACCTTTTATTTTTGTTTTGTTTTCCTTTCCAAGAAACCCTTTGATTTTTGTTACCAAAAGAATGAAAACTTGGAAAATAAATTCAACATAATATTTGTATTCCATCTATTTTTCGAGTTGAGATTTTGTGAAGTTTTATTGTGTTGCTTATACATTGACGTAACATATGTGACTATTAAGATATTGACATAATTTGTGGAAAAGGTGAGTTACATAACATAGTTGTTAAAATAGTTTGTTTAATTTGTTGCACATTGTTAATGAAGATGTTTTTATTTATTGTATCTAGCTTAAGGGTCATGGGATAGTCTTTTTCCTTTTATTGTACTAGTTCTCACCCTTTCTCTTTCTCACACACGCACACACACGTTATTCTTATTGAAAATAAATTTCATTGGCAAAAGCTTGACTTTTGACTGTTATCTCAGGGCAATTATTTGAGAATGATGTCTTAGAGATACATATATAATTAAAGACACATATTTTTGGAAGAAGATGTAAGATATTTTTGCTAATGACATATAATACCTCTTCGACACAATTCAATGAGTAGTCTTTCACCAACCATAATATGGTCTTACGTGTAGCAAAAGCTCATGCTACAATAGAAGAATTGAAAAGATTTATTGTGGCTAACTAGTCAAAGGACATCAACATAAAATGTGTTAAGTTAATATATGTTCTTAATCTTGAGAAGTTTGCATTTGAATTTTGATCATGTAGGTGAGCAAATTTTGGCTTGTGGTAAATGTTACTTCAATCATTATTGAAATCAAACAATCATAAATATTTTACATAATCTTATCTTAATCCTTAAAAGACCCAATTAAAAGAATTTTAATCTCTTTTATCTCAATCTATCTCTTGTAATAACTTTTCTTCCTCCACACAATTACTTGATGGTAAATTTTGAAAACATTCACATGGTAAAAACAGAACCCTAATTCCTTTTCTTTAACCAATATCCATTAAGTTGGTTATCACCAATTATTTATAAGATAGATAACTTCTCATATTTAGCAATAGGTTCTTTCATTTTATATTAAATTATATTCAGACTCATAATTATATTTCACAGGAGTTATCTTATAGAATATTTTTATTTATTTTCTAACATTCTCTCACCACTTCACTCATGTCTATAATACTTCAATTTGACATAAATCATAATACACATTAAAAAACATTCAATAAATTGTTTTTATGATTGGTCATACTTAAAGATATAAAAATAATAAGAGTTGGGGCGATTACATGTCATTCAATCAATATATTCCCTTATGTACAACTATACTCCTATTATATCATCATTGTCCTTAATAAAGAAATCTAGAACCCGAAAAACTACTTTTATATTAAAGTCCTTAATATGACTTTAATATCACTTTCATCATATGTTCCAAACTATTCATCACCTTCATTTAATCTAACAACTTTCACCTTTCTGTCTAATTTCCTTCCCACTTCATTTATATAAGGAATTTATTTATTGCTTGAGATTTCTCATGCACTAAATAGACATACCCAAGTGAAAAATCATTAATAAAAGTGATAAAGTACTTCTTTTTATTGAAAGACTTTACATAAAAAAGATCCACATATATCAGTGTGTATAATTTTAAGAAGCTGAGTACTTATTGGGACTCCTTTCTTCTTTGCATGTTTTGTTTGTTTGTTTGTCTTTAATACAATTCACACATACATTTAGATCACTAAAATTTAAATCCGAAAGAATTTCATTCTTTACTAATCTTTTCATCCTTTTTCTTATAAATGTGTTGCTTATGCCACAAGTAAGCAAATCACTTATTCACTAAATCACGTTTAATACTAACATTATGATGCAAGGACATAAGAGTTTCAACATATAAATTATTAAGATTCAAGTTATATAAACCATCAGAAAGTGTACCAAATCCAATCAAGCAAGCACGCTTATATAAACTAAAACAATCGTTCCCAAACTTAAAAGAATATCTTCCAACATCAAGTTTAGATAAAGAAAGTAAATTCCTAGAAATACTAGGTATATAAAAAGTATCCAACAAGTCTAAATGAAATCTAGTATCAAAGAATAAACAATAAGTTTCCACAACTTTCACTTTAACCTTCTTTCTATTTCCTATGAAGATAAACTTCTCATTTGGGCTTATGGTTCGGGTCGTGCATACAAAATTAATCCACCAAGTGGGTAATTTCAGTTAAATTTGGTTCAAAATGTACATAGACATTATGCTCACTTTTCTTTTCGAACCAAACCTTTATTTTGGACAATTATTCTGGAAATGTCTAGATTTCTCACAGAAATGACATTTGTCATTTTTCTTTTGGATTTTAGTAGAGGACTGTGTAATCTTTAGTGGTCCTTTACTCTTTCCATGTTTTTCTATAAATTTTCTTTCCAGTTTTCTAATTATTCACATAATGAATGAAGTGATTTTCTTGATTCTTAAGTTTGGTCTTCTCCTGAACTAACATATTGTGCAATTCATGCACATTTCATTTGTCTTTCATGGTATTATAGTTCATTTGCAAAGGACCATACTCAAATGGCAATGTTTAAAGTTTAGAATGAATTGATCGAGAAAATTCTCATCCACTGTCATTCCAAGAGATTAAGTCTTGTTGCAATATTTGTCATCTCAATGACATATTCGTGCATTATATGAGAACCATCAAATTTCATGTTGATTAAAATACTCATTAATGTCCTAGTAAAAAACTTATTAGCAGTTTGGGAGCACTCTTCCACAAATTTCATAAATTCTCTTGTACTTTCAATTTTGGGAATAGCTAACTTAATATTACTTGTTATGCTCATTCGCTAAACATCAAACTAAGTTGACCTTTCTCAAGTCTTAATAATGGGCTTTCTCATAGCTTGCGAATGTAAAGATACATGAACAAAAACTGCACTTAACACATGCCTCACATTAATATTGTAAGTCATACATTAAACATACAATACAAACACTAAACAAACTTTTTTCCATACTAATGTTCTCCTTTGGATATTACATCAATATATAAAATATAATGATGTTAATAATATTAACATTATTAGGTAAGACATGTGCATTGATTAGAAAAACTTATTTTCTTTGGATATATAAATAAAACTAATAACACATGCTAACTATCAACAATTATGTCCATTAATTATAAGAATAACTAATCAATCTTTGGATGATCCATATCTTATAATAATGAACTTCAATTAATCCATAAATCAATTATTTATAATTTAGCATTTATTTTATTGATAATTGAAATAAAGATTATCATTAATTTGATATTAAACAACAAAACAAAAATTGGCAAGGACCAAGACCTGCGACATTTCAATCAATTGGCATACCCAAACTGAAACAAAAGGGAGAGAGGAACACATACCTTCATAGGCAAAAACTTCCTCCACCCCGTCAATTGTTATGTTACCTGCACTCCATCAAAATTTAAAATTCCAAAGTTTCCCTTATTATGTTTATTTGAAAAGAAGAAGATGCAGAGATGGGTTTTTGTTGGTGGTCACCATGGTGCTTCAACGAGGCGTTGTAGAAATGGTGATGAAATTGCAAAGACAACGTAGATTTTGTGGATAGGTGATTTATTCAGTTTTTTGCTTGGATTTTGCAAAGATGGAGGGTGACTGTTTTCAAAAATCGTGTCCGGAAACTACTTCTAGAATTGTAATTTGGCAATAAAAATAAAGGGTGTGCATTGTGCATTGTTTTTAAATTTTGATCGGGTGCACGTCACAATTGATGGGGTGTAGGAAGTTTTTTCCAATCTTCATAAACAAAGACGAGTTCTTCCTGCATTCTAATAAAAAATTTTAATACCACAATTGTCCTTATATGAGAACCGGATGGTATCCTATCCGATTGTCAATTTTTTTTCAAATAACAACCGGATGGGGTGTCATCCGGTTTTCATTTCCAAATCAAAATGATAACCGGATGAGTTTCATCCAGTTATCATTTGAAAAAAAATTAACAATCAGATACAGTGTCATCCAATTCTCATATAAGGATAATTATAGTATTAAAAGTTTTTATTAAAATACAGGAAGAACATATCATGGTGCAGGTCGTCATAAACAAAATGAAACCTGTGGCCCATAATTTTTGAAACCAATTAAAGAAACAATTAAGAAGGTTGTGATGAAGCGAAACAGGAATTGCTTCCAGGTGTGAATAGTGCTAAACATGCATTAATGAACGCACTCAATAATTTTGACATTCTCATCATAAACGTTGAATTTGTGATAATTTAAATATGAAAATTTTTAATTCTATTATAATCTTCAGATTAGGATTCTTAAAGATTGGAGAAAAAAAAATGGAAAATCAAGAATCCAACAAAAGTGACTTAGATACCTCAGGTTAGTTTAATCATAAGTAAAATCAATCATCATAAATATTATACTCAGATCTTAAAACCTATTATTCTCACATAAAATAAGCATTATTTATTAACAAAATAATGTTAAATGTATTTAAAATTTCATTGAATCTTAAAAACTATTTCTCACAACTCATGACCTCTCATCATCAAACTAGTGAATTTACATATTACAATCAAGTAACTTCATTAATTATTGCATCTCAATTTGTAATCATCTTTCTTAATTTTGATACACATATCTCTCATTATATGTGACATTATCTTGTGGTACTCCTTCAAAATCAATAAAATACTTTTAAACTTTACTAAACTAAATTTCTCATTACTTATCAATCTCCTAAAATATGGATTACTTATCAATCTCCTAAGATATGGATAACTTACTAACATATTTGTCAGCTAGTATTTATAATAACTATTACTAATACATTTGTCAACTAGTATTTATGATATCTATAAAGTAAGTTGATAATATATCATTCACCCTTATTTACTAGCTTTCTACACAATTTAGAACGACAATTATATTTTCTCATTGTTGTAAATATTTGTTGTAACGTTTATATTTGTAACCTATTTTGCAAAGTAACAATACATTTGTCTATATTCAAGCTAAACCAAACACTTACATAAATACATTACAACAAAAATAATATCACTTGATCATATTTTAAGTAAAAATAATAAATTATATTATTTACCTCATCTATTATGAAAACATTACCGTAATCTTCTTTAACTAATTCATGTTTACTTCAATCAAATATCATAAAATTGTTAATTTCATTTATATTAGTCAATATATTGACTTCATATGATATTTACTTCAAAAATTAATCATACATTGTAGTTCTATCAATCAAACAAATTCATTAGATTTTAGAAAAATAATTACATTATGGAACAAGTAATCCATAAGGTGAAAAATAATGTTTGAATTTAGCAATATGCAACACATATTATACCTTTTCGGATTGGTTTATCCAAAATTTTCCAAATATATCTTGAATTAGCGTTTTTCAAAGTCATAAATCACCTTTCAAATTACGTGATCTCAAAATACCTTAAAGATTATCTTGTTTGAAATTGTAAAATTAATTAGGGATTGGATATTTTGTAAGTCATAAATCATTTTTTAAATTAAGTGATCTGAAAGTCCCTTAGAGATGAATCTATATATAATTTAATAAATTTTATCATTATAATTAGATTGTACTTTCATAATGTATTTTTTTGTCCGTCTGTGAAAGTTGTAATTCATAACAACATAAATCCAGAATTTATATTCCAAATTGTCTTCAAGTGTTAACATCTACGTGCAAAACCTCCAAATCAAATAAAATCAAATATCATTTATTGAATTTAGATTTACAATAAATTACCTAATTAATTAAATTAATGTAAATCAATAAACATGATTTGATTTAAATCATCACATTCGTTAATTCAATTCAATCTTATAAATACTCATTTCCTGTTAAATTCCTATCAATGTCAGTGTGTAAAAGATAATATTATGAATTTATTAAAATTCACCATGGGGGAGGGGAAAGGCATTTGTTTCATGCCTGGAACATATGCACGTTAGGTATTAATAATTTTTAAGCAAATTTTAATTACTTTTTAAAATACACAAATATATTCCAAGTACAAATAATGTCTACCAATATAATTTCTTCAATTATGCACTATTCAAATAAATCTAAATCTTGAATTAAAGCTAAACAATACACTCTCATTACTTAGGAACATTGTCCTTTTCCCACTTGCTGAAAGCCATTAATTAACATTGTCTTTTCTATTTGGCTGGGCAACTGAATGGGATAAAAACAATAGAAAAGGTTAAGACACAACAACACAAATTGAATTGAAGTAGCAACACAGAAGGCAGTGTTTAACAGCTATAACACTACTGAGTGTTCTTCCCTTTACCCCATAGATTTGACACTGCTGCACTAGCAAACCATGTGAGAGCTAGCACAGGTCAGTTCACAGTAGGTCCCCACAAGGCAAAGTACCAAAGAAAGTAATGGGTAGAGAAAATTGAACACTATTCACATTTCACTACATAGTGCTGATTCCATCAATGTAAATATAGATTACAGCTTAAAAAGGTGGTGAGCTACCAACATACAGTATCACTTGATAAAGGGTTGCTGCCACCAAGGGATAGATAACAAAACAACCCAAAAAAAAGAATGATACAATTGACACTTAATGGTTACAGCTATCACAGAGGTGCTTTATATCAAGTAAGAACTATCACCACAACCATGGACAAATGCTAATAAGAAACAAAATAATAAATTTGGTAGTACATTAGTTCGACCAGACATGAACCAGACCGTGCCTATTGCCAGTATAAATCTCGTTGCGCTCTTCATCGTAAAAGAGAGCAGTGATGTCTTCCAAGGCTTCTGCAACTGTGCTCCTAATTCTGGAGGAATACTTTCGTTTCCCTAAATTACAACCACTACATGAGCAGTTTTCATCAACGCAACTGCGTTCCTTTACCACGGGAAAGCCATTACTGGCCCTTATCTTTGCAAGACACTTGCCAGTTAAAATGTTGCTGACATTAATAGATCCTGCTGCGTTGACGAAATAGCTTGTTAGTAATTTACCAACACAAACTGTTCACTGACACATTCAAAAATTATATGATTTGGCACCCTCTTTAACATTTTAGTTTATTAGGTCAACATGTAAAACACTTGGCTAAATCAGCTTTCAGTAAATAGCACCTTTCAAAATATTGATACCACTGTACCTCGAACTACACAAAAGAAAAAGAAAGAAGTGCATAACAAAGAGGAAAAACGCAAATAACGTGAGGGCAACCGGGCAGGGATAAAAATGAAGTACCATTTCCTTCAGAAAGTGAATCGTCAGAATCAGCCTTGCAGTATGATATTATGAGATCCTGGTCACTGGTTATGTATATGTTGTTTGTATTGCAGTCAGGATGCCACAAGAGGTGATCTTCAAAAGATGTTACAAGTTCTCCACGGAAGTTCCACACAGCCACAGTTCGGTTTCGAAATGTCAGAAATAATTGGTTCTCATACAGAAATATAAAAGCAGATGGTGTCATAAATTCGCTTCTGCTAACTTCTGTTAGCTCAGAAGTCCGTACCTAAAATTAATTAGAAAGTCAGATATCATGATACAAATGTATACAACTCATTCTTGCTTGTAAACTATGAAATTACTTACATCAAGAATTTGGAGATTCTCGTTTTCTTGTTTTACAAGAAGTTTTTCATTGAATTGTTCAATGAAATCCACCTTCTTATTTCGATGAAGGAGATGATTGAATGATTTCAAAACAGTACCATCTTCTATTGAGAGGATTTTAAGTGGGACATGGCTACTTGATTTAGCAAAAATCAACAACATAATCCCTGGACTGATAAAAAATAAAAAAACAAAGAGTTAAACAGTGTAAACCTTGTAGCTTACACAAATATTCAAAAAAAAAAAAAAAAAAAAATAAAAAACAAAAAAAAAAAAAAAAAAAAAAATAAAAAAAAAAAAACAAAAAAACTTAAAAAAAAAAAAAAAAAAAAAAAAAAAAGAAAATGTAATACCAAAAACTAAAACATAATTAAAAATAGTGAATTACCACAAACCTTATATCAACAGTAATTATTTTGTACATGTGAAAGGAAAAATGAACAAGGAAATAATACCTGATCTTAATCTCTTGTACGTTTTTATCTGAAATGGAGTACAACATTGTATAGTTTTTCAGGTCGAAAACCTTGTATATGCTGCATGGGAAAAAAATAACAAAAAAGATATCTATCACAATCAAGAAGCTTTGAAACATTATACAATTATATCACCATAAAAATGCATTAGAACAAAATATTTACCTATCCTGTGCAGAGTATGTGAGTACCTTCCCATTTACGTCATCAAACTCTACAAAACCTGGCCATTTCAATGACTCAGATTCAAAAAGAGCAAAGCCAGCATCTGGTTTGACCCTTCTTATATATCTGGAAAGTGAAAAACAGATACTTTAGCATACAATACAACAGCCCAAAATTGAGCAGGCAATTGTTGCTATCAGCTAGTTTATTTAACTCTCACTCTTGACAATTTTTCTCCTAAGGTTTTCTTTCGTTAAGCATGGAAAACAAGGGTAGCAGTTACAAAGTAATAAAGCTATACTTACTCAATTCTTGTGCTCCTGCATTTCAAAGAACTATAACTGTCTGATGCATAGACAGAAACTGTAATAAGCGAGTCATTATTTTTATTATAAAACAAACTCCTTATGACTTCATCGGGACTGACATTCAAGAAGCATATCCTTTCATTGGTCTCTGCACAGTAGCAATCAATGGAAACAAGCAACATATATCATGTAACAGCATATTCAGATATAATATTAAATATGTATGGCACACACCAGCAACCAGTTATAATAACTACCTCGGCTAAATGCTGCACAAACACCAGATTGTGCAAGTGCAAAAACAATGTCCCGTGCTGCTACAATCTCAATTATCTTTGACCTCTTTCTCAGAAATGGCAATACAACAGTCGAAGGACCTTTTGGATCATGTGTATCATATTCTTCCTATAGATCCATAAAACACAGTCAGAAGAAGTGGGATAAATGGGTATAGTAAGCAAAGTACACATCTCACTAGAGAAAACAGGAGGTAGATAGTTTCCTCAACATCCAACTGTTTAAAATCGAGTGATTTCAAATGTTGCTTCACCCAAGTGTATGAGGAATTTCCACAAACAAAATAACATAACAAGTTTGCATTAACATGGGAAAGCAAATTTTCTAATACACATTTGTCTGGCTTCCTCGGTGATGATTTAAAATAAAGTAGTTTTCTACTATATATCCCATTATATATTCTCTCATAAAAAATTTCTACAACATACGCCTTTTGCTTCCCCATGAAATAGGTTTATCAACATCCAACAAATTGAAATAGAGTGGTTTCAATAATAGATAACACAACAAATATATGGGGACATCTCATAAACAAAATAGCATTCATTTAGTAATAACAAATGTTGGATTATAAAACAACAAAAAACCACTACGTATACGTATATACATATTGCTCCCTTAGTAATAACCTTTCTTGACCTCAGACACATGTACACTGATCTAAGGAATCACTCATCCACATTTACCTAAGTTTCTGTTCATAGAACCTAAATTTGGCCCACATGCCTTCTTGCACTACATGGAAACAAACAATCGACATGTCCACGTTAGTCCTTAACCTATGAAAAATTATCGAATGTAAAATCACCATACACGGTTAAACGACAAACAACATCTTCGTCTAACAGAATTCATCATTTATGTAGCAACTTGAGAGATTTAGAGCACAGTTTCTGTTCCGCGTCCAAAATTTCAATATGATAAAAGAAGGTTTCTCCTAACAGTAACTTGTTCAATCAGTCCAAACGATTTCATCACTCTTCTGGCGCACATAAATTCAGTTTTCACCGTTCATATACAAGATCAAAACAAACCTGCAAGCGAATGTTGCGAAACCTCTCTTGCGCGTCGGTCATGGAGAAAGCGCGGTCACGATTCGAGCTGATTTCACGGCGCTGAAGCTTCTTGACGCTGTTGACAAAGCCATCAACGAGACGCGGCCTCTTCTTCGCCAACACGCGCCTGCCGCAGCAAGGCCGCGGACTCACCGTGATCCGCCTCCCTCCTCCTTCCATGTCAGCGAGCGACGGAGTCCTCCGCCGTCACCGAACGCGGGAAAACTCTGAATCCGGCGAGAATTTACGGAGAGCGGGGACTTAGGGTTGAGAGAGCGCTCTCAAGTGCTACTCTTCTTCAAATTCGAATTTGGATCTGATTTGTGATTTTCAAATTTTGGAAGGAAAAATTAAAAAAATTAAAGAAAAAGAAAAACAGATAAAATAAAATAATAATATTTTAGAGAGAAGAGACAGCGTCTGTGAAGTGGAGAAGAATTGAAAAAGGTGAGTATGGTGAAGAGTTATTATACCAACACTGTGTTCTTAATGTGTTATTCAACTTCGTAATGATGATAACGGGCCTGGGCCTGGGCCCAGCAGGGATCTCATCTCATAAGCCCAACTTTTCATAATGTTTTATTAATTATTAATGATAAACATTTTCTATAATTATATAAAAATGATAAAAAAATAAAAATATTAACAAAAGGAAACAAATTAATTATTAATTAATTATTTACCCTATATTATAGATTTTCAAGATTTTATTTTTGAAAGTTACTTTATTTGTTATTAAGTCATGTGATGTGATTTACCAACCATTAGTATTTCCTTTTTATTCTCTTAAAATTTCTATTTATAATAGCAAAAGATATTCACTATGTTACATTGCATTTTTATTATATTTGAATAAAATGGTAAAATAATTTTTTTGGTACTTATAATACAAGAGAAATAATTATTTTTGTCCAAGTATAACTAAGCGTATTTAATGTTCTAGTGTAACATTTTTTTTTGGGGTCAATGTTAATTGTTTCAGTTTAATAGGTATGATAAAAACGGAAATAGCATATAAAGTATAAAGTATATATACATAAAAGCACACATTTAAAACAATTCGGTATTATGTTGTAAAACAAGAATAATAGAGTTCTTATATGTATATACTGTGATGATCTATTAATAAAATTTAACTTCATGTATTACAAATAATAAATAGTGATTAAATTAAAAATATTTTGAGATAATTACAAATAACTATCAAATTTAGGTTTAGAAATATCGATTGAGAATATAATTTTCATTAGATAAGATCTAAGTTAGGTGATGCAAAATAAAAGAGAAGTGGTTTTAATTAATAAATTGAAAGATTCTTAAAATTTATAAAACCGCCAGTTTCAAAAACAATTTTACAATATTAGTTTACTGTTAATCTGTAAATTTTAAATGTTAAAAGATTTGGACAATTATAAAAGTGGTTTCAAATTGCTGTTATGATTTTTCATTAAAAAGCGATCATACGCACAATAAATACGATTGATTAATAAAAAAGAAAAAATAATAATAAAAATTATAAGATCAAAACTTCATTTTCTAGAAAATTATTAAAAAAAGTATTGTTTCTTAGCTTACAAAAAGGAAAATTGAGTATCTCTATTTTTATTTTAAATATATTGTTACGCAAATATTTCACTATCTAACGACAAATAAAAAAAAGTATATGAAAGATCTTTTAAAATTTAATTTACAATGTAACTTTTAAATTTTACGCATTCAATTGCCTTCTCCCAACACCTTTTATTTTATTGTTGTGTTTAATTTCTTAAAAGAATAAAACTTATCAAGATCTAAATATTATACTTTATTCTCCATTTTACTCAATAATAAAATAATATTAAAAAGGTTTAGTGTATATACTGATTGTAGTTTTATATTATTAATAGGCATTTATGGGTAAGTGGTTTGTTTGTAGATAGCAATTAAAATAAATAAATAGGCATAAATACTTGAGTGAGAGTGAATTATTTGTCGCTAGAAGTTAAAATATTTAATTTTTAGATTTTAAATAAAAGTTTAGTCGATAGAATTTTGTAATGTACAAATTTTACCAACGTTATCTCTCGCACAATTTATATATTATATAAAAATAAAATAAGTTATATATATATATATATATATATATATATATATATATATATATATATATATATATATATATATTTACATAAAAGCAAATAAATAAAGGAATATTTAATTTTGATTAGATGATTGATTGATTTGATAAGTGTCGATGATCAAACTGTTTAAGTAAATTTTAAGCTATAATATGTATATAAAAAATATTTTCAAAGCTTATTGTCACAAAAAAATATTTTCGAAGTTTATTATCATAAAAAATATTTTCACCATCTATGATTAATTACATCTACGATAAAATAAACGTCTATATCAAATATTTTTCAAGAATTGAGCTAAAGTTACATTGTTTGTAAACTATTCTAACATAATAAGTAATATTTCAAGTTTAACTTAATTATTTTCTCAAACGTCTTTATTATAATTTGGAGAAAAAAGTTATACAATGTGGAAAGATAAATAGTATCTGTTACAGAGGATGTTTCCTGAATAAAAAAAGAACAATTATATGTTATATGAGAGCATTAACAACCAAGCTCAATAGATAATTTTGAAGAAGAATTCAATATAGATAATTTTAAAGAAGAATTCAATATAGATTGCAAGAGTAAAATATGTGGTTTGTTAATCACGAGGATTATTTTTATCTTAACCAGAAGTGATTACTTGTTAAACAATATTCTTGCAGGCTAGTCAAGAGTGACTTTATTCTAAAATAATACTTGAGGTTTTCAGTCAAGAATGACTAAGTGTCAAAGAATACTTCATAGGTTAGTTAAGAGTGACTATATTTCAAAATAATACTTGTACATCTTAGCTAGAAGTGACTACAAGGCAAAATAATACTTGTTTGTACTTTGCAGAGTAGTTGATCAACAACATAACACAATTTGTGCTATCAAACGAACTAATATAAAAATATTGAGTAATCTTTACTTTCTTAATCCATTACATTGCATGTTATTTTGTAAAGTTAAATTTGCGGTTGGCAAGATAACTTAAAATGAAATATTTGATTCTCTTTGTTATTTTATGGGGATTGATTGAATATTCTTCTCTAGGTTATATTCTCTTTCAATCTAAGTATATTTTCACTCTTATAGCACACACCTGTCTCACATATCTAATGCCCTTATTAAATTCAATGATGTTCCTCTATCTTATCCTATTATATATCATACTATTGTTGGAAATTTAGTATATCTCACCACTACTTCCCTCATATTGCTTATGTTATATGTTATGAGTTAGTTTGTTATTTCTTCTATTATAGTACGTTGGACAATTGTTCTCCACCTTCTCATATATATTCATGATACTTAGTTTCATAGTATTTTCTTTATTCATCATCATTGTTGGAGTTGTATGCTTATCATGTGACCTTATTTACTAAAGTTTTTTTATATTTCTCTAAAATACTTTTTTATTTGATGAAAGACTAAGACATATAATATTCTTTATTATTTTTATATTGAAGTTGAATATCTTGTCATGTATGTAATTATTCTCGCATTTTTACATATTCTTAATAATAAGAATAAAACTAATCATTATATGAATGAAAATTGCATTTGGTAATTGGTTGGAGTGCCTTTATACTTTTATCATGGTTTTGGGTTCCTTTTATACATGCTTCTTTTATTTAATATTTGACTTATATAAAATGTGTTTGTCATGTTTACATCATGGTATTTATTATATGTCAATTTTGGTATGTTAAATCATTACAATATAGGCAAATTTCCTAAAGTGGTGTAATTTTTATCTGATATTTTCAAAATAGTGTACTTTTTTTTTATTTATTTCTAGATATGGGTAAATGGTGCATAAGAGAGACAATATCATTATGAAAAAACAGTGTCCTTATTACACGATTTAATTTAACATTAAATGAAATCATGAAAAGAGAACACAATTTCAGTTTACTAGAATTTGTGTAACTAAGCTTTCAATTAATGAGTTAATTAAATATCATGAGAATACTACACCATTTAGGATGGTTACTAAGTCATTTTTATTTATTGATAAATATGTAATGGTTGAAATTAATTCTGATTAAGTAATGGAATAATTGTGAAGTTAATTTAATAGAAGAATGGTTACATATTGTGAAAAAAATTATCTAGATATAATTTAAAAACTAACAATAAATTTATTTAAAAAAATATATAATATTCAAATTTTTCTTTTTAAATTTATTTCTAAATTTCAATTTTATTTTAAATTATTTCTATATTAGTAACTAAATTCAAATATCCAACTTATACTTAATTTTGCTAAATATATTTAATTATTAAATTTTTATTTTATTTTATTTTTCTTTTCAATATCAAACTTACTCTTAATTTAATTCAATATATAAATCTCATACTGACATCATTCTTATTTCAACCATTACATATTTATCAATAAATAAAACAATTTTGTAACTTTACATTTATTTTAATTACACAACACTAATACACTTGCCAAAAATAGAAGAAGAGGAATAGGTAGAGAATATTAACCACCATAAGATCGTGTAGTATTCTGACCATTTTAATTAACTTATTAATTCAAATCTTGATTGTACCATTTCCTTTATTAAACTAGAATGATGTTATCTTTTCATGTTTTAATTAACTCATTAATTCAAATCTTGATTGTACCATTTCCTCTATTAAACTAGAATGATGTTATCTTTTCATGATTTCATTTATTTCTTCACATTGATATGGTGTCTAGCAGGCACCATTTATCCATGTCTAGAAATAAAATAAAGAAAATATTATCATTTTGGGAATTTCAAATAAAAATTACACCAATTTAGAAAATTTGTCCAATATAACTCATTCTTTCATAAACTACACACTGTTGAAATTAATTATATTATCATTTCACTTGTTATCATCTTTAATTTAATTTAGAGTCATTATATTATCTTTCATCTTCAATAATGTATATTGTTGATTTATTTTCAGAACTTTACTCAAATATAAAAATATTACATTAGCTTTATGCTAAGCATTTTGAATTTTTTTAATTAAATGACTCAATTTATTATCAAGTAACTCATGAATTATGGTGTTGTAATTTCCAATTATTTTTCCAAAGTTTGAAACTTTATAATAGATTAAAATTTTATAAATTAGACCAATGCTCTTAGTTTATTGTCACTAAGTTTATTTTCCTCTCTTATATACAGTATTGTATATAAAGTGCAAAAATTCTGAAACTAAAAGCGAATAAGCTAGCGACAATAATAATAAGAGGCTACTCTTTAACTTTCACACTTTTATTTGAATGTATTTATTTGCCATTAATTGTTTACACATACCATGCTCGTACTTTTTTATATATATATATATATATATATATAGAATCGTTGGACCCCTCTGCAAGTGAATTTTCTTTCGACCTGAAGATACCATAACTCATATACACACAGATAAAGACAATTGTTGTCTATATTCAGAACTCATATCAAAGCGATTAAAGTGAGTTTGGATATTAGAGAAACTTATTTTCAGGAAAAATTAATAAAAATAAGAATTTGTTGCTTTTCCTTTGTACAATACAAATTCATCATCTTTCATTTATCCCGATGCACACTACTGTAGTGCATATTAAAAATGTAGGCAGATTCTGCCTGGCTGTGATGCACTTAGCAGCAAGAAAAAAGATGGCCACCCCCTCCAACCCCTCATAGCTCTTGGAATTTTCTCACCCCATCAAACCAACCGTTGAAATTTTGTGTTTTCCCATGGCCAAAATCTCGATCGAAGTGTGCTTGATATCAGCTCGTGGTGTGAGGGGTTCAGCTTCACTTTGGAAGCGTCAGTGGTATGCAGTTGGGTGGGTTGATCCTAAGAACAAGTACTGCACCAAAGTTGATGCTTCTGGGAATGCCAACCCTCTTTGGAGGACCAAGTTTGCCATCCAGGTGGACAGCTCCGACCCAGATCTTGCCCTCCACTTGGAGGTTTATAGCAGAGATCCCTTGTTCCTCACAGAGAAGCTGCATGGTTCTGCAACCGTTGTTCTCAGAGAGTTTCTGGCCAAGCAGCTCCACGGCTCTGAGGAAGTTGGAAGCTACCAGTTGAGAAAGAAGAACTCCAACAAACCAAGTGGCTTCATTGATGTTTCAATCCGTCTTTCTCAGAACAAGGAGGACCCTACTTTCCACTCACAAGGTATGTGCCTATAATCTTCTTCCATCAACTCTTTTATGTTAAATTGAAAAACTTGACATGTTAAGTGAGTGTGATCTAAACATAGACCAGTTTATATGTGTTATTAATAGTGTTTGGAAACTTGATCCAACCATACAATATTTTTTGTGCTACTTATTATTAGTCTTTGGTAACTCATTAAGAGAAGAAGAAGTCATATTTAGAAGATTGGTTTTTAAGATGACATTCCAAATGTGGAAAATCAGATCTGAAATGAGGAACCAAACTTGCATTCTGTTTCACAACCTTGAAATATGTCTTACCTTTTTATTTATTTTCTATAGGGTGAGTGAGATTTTGATTCAGCATGGTCAAAAGGGTTCCATGTTTGAATGGAAAAGCTGTCAACTTTGAGTGATTTGAAGCTTTTTGTTTGCTATGCAGGTGATGGTGAAGGAATAGTGCTCCTAGATTATGGCAGTAATGCTACTAACTTGACCCCAGGGGTTGGATTTGGGCAAGCCTACCCACAGCAAAAGCCTCAAGCTTCCTTCCATCATTTCCATGGCTCAGGAAAACAAGCCCAAACTAATGTCCCCTACTCACATCCAGTGCCATTTCCTGCAGACTATGCTACTAATCCTCCTTATATGAGTGGACCAAGCTACCCTGCAGCCACTGGAGCAAGTTATCAAACACCTAGAAGAACTCCTCCACCACCACACTCAAATGTCAATCATGCTCCCACTTTTTTCCCAAGTAATGGTGGCATGGCACCTAGTTATTTTAACATGCCGTCATCATCATCATCTGGGGCAGGTCCTAGGCCAAGAGGGCCTCCAGGATTTGCAATTGGGGCAGGTGCAGGTGCATTGGCAGCTGGGGCTGTAATGTTTGGTGATAACTTCATGTCACAATTAGGTGATCCCACTCTTAGCATTGCAACTGATCCTCTTTTCTGATCAACAAGAGTTAAGTTAAGCAGCCTCTGTAATTATTGTATTGGGCTGCACAAAATATGGCCATTATGCCACTAAGAGTACTACTTTCTTTGAGATTAAGGTTAACCTTTTGAAAGCTCAAGAGTTTTCTTCTTCTGTCTGAATCTGAAATCAAATTTTTTAGAGGCATAATGACTAGTCTTTTTGTTTAGTTTCATGGTGCTCTTTGACTACTAACAATGTGTCTTGTTAGATCTTAGGTGAACAGAGGTGATAACGTAGGTCCAATTGTGGTGATTCAAACTAAGAGTTGCAAAGTTTTTTGCTTGAAGAAAGTCTTGTTACATTATGTAACATGAAGTTTGCTTGCTAGTGATTTTCTACTGATACAGGTTTTCTTGGCAAGTTTAGAAACAATTTATTTTTGTCTACAACAATGATAGTGAAGTTTAAACTTAAAATTACATAGAAACTAGATTAAATTCTTTATCATTAAGCTGATTTTATTGGGAAAAGCTGGTTCAAATGATTCCAGATCTTCCTTCTCCTGCTAATATAGTAATATCCTTCAGCCTCTCTCCCTTGGAAGAGAAATATGCTTCTCTCTCAGTTCATGTCAAAGCAAAGCAAGTTTTCACTTTTTTTTTGTTTTTGTTTTAATTTGGTCTTTGATTTTTAAACGTCATAGAATATATATGAAATAATTCTTTTAAAATTTAAAATATATATTAAACAATTTCAAAATGTTAAAATTATTACAATATATTTTATATATAATAATTACTAAATATACTTTTTAATTTGCATAAACAAAAAAAAATAAAAAAAATAGTTAATTAAATAAGCTTAATAATAAAGAAAAACACCTAATTAATGCAGTTAATTACTTTCCAATTTTCTTAATTTATCTATATAAAAAATCCTTATCTTTTAGTTTCATTTGTCCAAATGTTAGTTTTTTAATTCTATCACTTTTTTGTTTCTGTTATTGTTATACTCTCTTTTGTCATCTAAAATATGCGATGAAGAGTCATATTTTAAAAGAACTAGAAGTTGAGGTAAATTATATAGGGAATCTAGTTTTTTTTTATGGGTAACAAAGAATATATAAAATGAAAATAAGGTTATTCCAATTTATACAAAAAAAAATTAATTATTGCTAGCAGTAATAAGAACTGTCACAACATATCTAATAAAAACTGGATAAAGCTCACGATAAGACTTAACCATCCTAAACAAGAACATCGAATAGAATCTACAAAACAGAATCTAAGATAATAAAATATGAGTTATTACAAACTAATCCAACAAACAACAAATATATATAAAATGAATAATCTAAAACCAACAAGATATACAATCTATATATATATGTAAGGATATTCCAAAACATCAAAACAATATTAAAAAGAGGCTACCACACGATCAAGCCTCAATTATTCTTACACAGTTTTGTTGAAATTTTCTGCAACAAAATCACAAAGCCAACCGTTTTAATTAGAAAAGAAGTAATTATCAAATTACACACATAACAAGCTAATATTTGATACAATAATCAACCAAATCAAACTGGGATCAATTTTAAAATAACTATCATAAAATTTAATAATTTATCACACGTAATAAAAATTTTTGATTGGATGTTAGTATATTTTTCCCCACTATTTGTGTAATTGAATTGTGAAATTTTAAGTGTTATATCAAAAATTTACTATTGCCATTAAATTATTTAAAAAACTAAATATAAATGATCAATTATATCGAAAACATTATTTTAATCTATCACTTATAAAATATTATTAATATTTACAATTAATATTATTAATACTCATAATTTACATTTAAAGATTATAATTGTCTAGACTAATTTAAAACTAATTGCTTTATGAAATGTATTATGGATTAGTTAGATTAATAATCTAAAATCAAATATTAAATTGTAAAATTTTAAATAAAACCTGTTATTTAAAAATTGAGAGAGAAAAATTAAAATGAATAAAAAATAATCAATTAACTAAAATGGTGTGGCGTTAAACATTACTTATGAATACCACTAGAAAGAAATCTGATGTATGTTTACTTAAGGATATTTATATATGAACCAAAATCCGTAGATAAATTTTGAGTTATATAGAAATTTGTATACAAATTATTTTTCTTATATACAGATACAGATTTATTCGTAAGTAACCCAAATTATTTTGGTAACACATTTCCATAAAAAAAAAATCGTATATAAGATTAGCGCGTTTGGACGGGAAAATTTTTGAATGATAGAATCTGTAGATAATGTTTATTGTATTTGTACGTAAACAAAAATATCCATTACATATGGATGGTAATAAATTAATTATTGAAAAATAAATTTGGAAACTATCATAATTAGTTTTGAGTAGTTGCTTCTTACGAAGGGCTCTAAGCTCCTCTTGTTTTCTACCTTTGCGACTTACTTCTTTGTCTAGTGACTCACTTCTTTGTTATATATAACACTTAGATTTTTTACCGTGTTACGATATTTTTGTTGTCGTTGAATTTCTTTTATATCTTTAATTTTGTATTTTATTTTATTTACATAATATATAATTTGTCAAGTTATTGTTTTTGAATTTCTTTTATTATTAGTATTTATTTATGTAACTTAGTATAATTTATTTTATGTTACTGCTGCTTGAATATCAAGTTATGTCAAGAATTTGTGAAGGAACCTTGAATCCTAAAAAACATATTTAGCTATCAATACAATGTAATTATATATGGATTTGATCCATAAGTAATTAGCTATGGATATGTTCCATACATAATTATCTAGGGATTTAGTCTATACATAATTACTTACGCATCTTGTCCGTATATTATTAATGATATATAATTACTATATATATATAATTAACTACGAATCTCATACGTAATTACTTAACAACATAATTTGTATATGATTACCTATTAAGCTGGTATCATAAAATTATCTACACATTTCAATATCATAAGTAATTGTTAGTTATGAGGAATTTACTTAAGGGTTGTCTTTTTCAATAAAAAATTTGTTGTAATTATTTTTTTCAATAATAAATTTGTAAATAATTTGTGTAATTATATTTTTCAATACCGTAGTTTTAACAGTAATTTTAATAACAATTTTTCTTGTAATTTACATGAAAATGGATACGAGTTTAATTTCAAGTGTGAGCTATGCTTATGAAAACTATGGTGGAAGAAATTAAATCTATACACTAATATCGGTATTTAGATTAATTAGCATTTAAATCCGGAGATATCTAGTTTAAAAAAAATGAATGGATATCGATAGATTCCATATATAATCTAGGTTAAATCATATTTCTTTATTCAACCATTAAATAACGTAATAATTAATATTTCATAAAAACTAGACTCCTTTTCTAAAGTGAGTTTATCTAAAAGTTTAATCTTTTTATTCTAGTTGAAAGGGAATTCAATAAAACAAAACTCTTAGTTTTTTGTTCTTGATTTAAGTGAAATCTTTTCTTGTTTTAGGCGTATATTATGATCAGTGGTTGAAATAAAGGTTATATATTTGTGTTTAAAAATATTTTAAAACTTGAATGTTTGTAAACAAGTTGAAAGATACAGAAAAACACAGAATTTATTCAAGTTCACCTTAAATTTTAGGTATGTTTAATCCTCACAAAGCAGGTGAGATTTTCTCTATCAGAATAGAATTTCTTACACTGTGCAAAAGCTTCTCAACAAATTTAATTTTCAGGTTCTGCTCAACCAAAGAACTCCATTATAGACAAACTGTGTATAAGTGTTCTCCATTAAAGTGAAATTTGTGTATTTCTTGCTCAAAACAAACTACTCCAAGTGGCTACGTGTTTTGTCTTTCTTCATTCTAGGGTTCTTAGTGAGGGTGCTTTGTTCTATTTAAATAGATATAATACGGGGTTATAAGAGGGTCCCACAATTTTGTAACTTTCAAACACTTGCTACACTTTTTACCTATATCATTGTCAGCTATAAAATCCAACAATTTTTTGATGTTTCATTTTGATGTATCTTTCTGAAGTATCTGATTATGGTACCATTCCATTTTAATTTATCCATTTAAACAATATTTCTGAATGCATCTTCTGATGTGATGCAGTAACCTTTTTCTTTGAAAAATATCATCGAAATCTTTAATATATAATTTTAAACGAGCTGCACTATTATGATTTTTTTAACAAAATATATTTATTTTAAAAAATCATCAAATATTTAAATGAAATTTAATATAGGTTCTCACACCTGACTGTACACTAATTCAAATGTTCACAGAGGAAAAACAAGAAGTTTCAGCTTTATGCTGCATACATGTCAGAACTATTAATTATCACTAATTTCGAAACCACATTTAGAATAAATCTCATAAATTATAGGGATAAACTATCAATCCAAGGCAAAAGGACACAACAGATTACTGTTTATAGTTAATGCCAATTCATTATGTTAATTAAAATTTGCAGGTGCAACTTCTCGAGATGTAGAGAGTGGTGACCAGCCAAATCAATATTTAACTAATGCATTTGGCCTGTGTTAAAGCAGGAACATCCGAACGTGGACCTTGGAAAACGAAAGAGATGCAGTAATTGGTGCATAGAAATGAGAAATGCACACCTTCAATGCTTTTGTTCTCACTCCATAATAATATTTCACACTCAATCCAACATGCAAAATGCAACCACAGTGAAGAGTATTTCTGATTTATATCTATGGTAAATGAATAACAACTTCTTCTAAAATTTGATTGAAAGTTTAGTTTATCTCCTTATGGATATTAAAATTATTTTTATATACCCCACATGCCATTTACATTTAGGTAAATGAACAAGATTATAAAGTGATGATAAGACATTTATGGGCAAAAAAGATTAGATGAACAGAAATAGTGAGTGAAAAAGTAAAGTTGAAACCTACAATAATGATTTGGCACATGCTAATTATCTGTAAGGTCACGGAATCTGAAATTGAAAAGAATACAGTTGCAATACAGAAGCAAATGAATTGCTCACTTTAACCTAAATTTTGCTTTCCCAACCCCCAAAGAAAGAACTCAGAAAAGTACTGTTGGGAGAAAGAGATTGAAGAGAAGCTTGTGCCAAAATAACCTGAAAGGAAGTGGCATAGAGCTTTGTGTACAAAGTAATGACACAAATTCATATATAGATACATAGTGATCAGTTTAAAGACTAAGCTAAACAAATTACTGCATGTATATATAAACTGTTCACATGCAACTGTTCAGATGTTTTTGCTGAATCTTGTGCAGTTGTGGCAGAGAGTGGATACTTACAAAGAGCCAGAAGACGATATGTAACATCAGCTACAGTGTACTGGCCTCTCCCCTTTTGTGCTTAGCATATATAGATTAAGCTTAGACATGCATAAAGCCATCTGAGAGATGGATACAAATGGAGGCAACAGAAAGAAGGAGCTCCCTTCAGTCCAAGCACAGAGAAAGAGGGTCACAATATGTATGCACCACTTCATTCACACAATCATAAGTTAGTGGTTAATTTTGCAACCCAATCTTTTGTATCCATGAATGGGCTGAGGGAAGCTCCTTCACTCTCTTTCCTTCCCAATGTGACTATAAGCTGTAGTCAAACTCTGCACATGTACATTTTTTTCCCTTCTTCCTGACACAAGATGGAGAAAGTATAATTAGATCAACCAATTAAAATTCCAATAATTTTCTTCGGTGTTGAAAAAATTGAGAATGAATTAGAGCTTCAAGAAAGGAACATATTATTAATCCAGACTTTGGACATATATAAAATTTATGTAAATAAGAAGAAAGTGGGAAAGAGGGGTATGAGTACAACATCAAATCAAAGTTATGACAGAATGGACAATAACATTTGACTTACAAAAAATTTGGAGTAGTTTCTTAATGCATGTTTTCTGACTTTGTAAAATAAATCAGTGAATGCAAAGGAGACAAAGAAAACGGGGTTCCGAAGTTGGAATTATGTACATATTTCCTCCTGATCTGAAATCAAATCCGAACTATATTGCAAATTACCTATCTATGTTATATGAAAATAAAGAGAAAACATTGAAAAGACACTTGTTGGCCCAAACTTCCACAAAGTGAGTTTCAAATAAAAGAAGACTTTAAAACAAGAAACAATGAAAGAGGACGTACTTGAAGGGGGAAGAAGAAAGCAAAGGTACCACAACAGCAAAAACCAGATTCTTTTATATATATATATATATATATATATGTGTGTGTGTGTGTGTATGTACATGCAAGTTTATCATAAGCTCAGAAAGTG